>Ga0265297_10000295_pt1 | contig 164238 bp, 142 predicted proteins | sample Munlanlwell13791_FD_192502 | JGI IMG/M metagenome (GOLD analysis project Ga0265297, IMG submission 192502) | Leachate microbial communities from a municipal landfill in Southern Ontario, Canada - Leachate well 137-91 | ecosystem: Engineered > Solid waste > Landfill > Unclassified | place...
AGTTGAAGCAGTTGAAGCAGTTGAAGCAGTTGAAGCAGTTGAAGCAGTTGAAGCAGTTGAAGCAGTTGAAGCAGTTGAAGCAGTTGAAGCAGTTGAAGCAGTTGAAGCAGTAGAAGCAGTTGAAGCAGTTGAAGCAGTTGAAGCAGTTGAAGCAGTTGAAGCAGTTGAAGCAGTTGAAGCAGTTGAAGCAGTTGAAGCAGTTGAAGCAGTTGAAGCAGTAGAAGCAGTAGAAGCAGTAGAAGCAGAAACACCTAAATTGGAATCCTTGCGTTTACCTGTAGACGACTCGCAACGAACACATAACCTCACAGATGACATTGATGAGCAATTGCTCCCCATCTTCCTGGAAGAAGCCGCCGACTTAATGCCATCCATTGAAAAATCCGTACGTAACTGGCAAGGCTCTCCCGAAGGCGAAGAACAAGCAAATATTCAGCGACTACTACACACATTAAAAGGTAGCGCCCGTATGACAGGTGCAATGCATCTGGGTGAATTAACACACATTTTTGAAACTGCTGTCATTGATGCAATTAATCACCACAAACTAACACCAGAAACCTTTATTGACTTTGAGGCACAGATAGATCAACTGAGTATTGCTGTAGATAAACTGCGCAATCCACCAGCAGTCAGCGTACCAACCGTTGAAAGCATACCATCTGCAATTATGGTTGCAGAACAAGCGCAATCAACCGTTGCGAAGTCAATTTCGGCAGATATGGATAGCAGTGCACATACACTCCGCGTACGTGCTGACATAGTCGATAGGTTGGTTAATGAAGCAGGCGAAATCAACATTGCGCGTTCACGGATGGAAAGTAGTGTTGCCGGCATTAAAACCCACATCACTGAACTAAACGAAAACGTTGGACGTCTGCGGACACAGCTACGCGAATTAGAAATTCAATCCGAAAGTCAGATGCAATCCACGCTGTCGCACATGCAAAGCGAAGACAGTCAATTTGACCCGCTGGAATTTGACCGGTTCACTCGCTTACAAGAGTTAACCCGCATGATTGCTGAAAGCGTAAACGACGTAGGCAGCGTGCAACAAAACTTGGCATTGGCGCTAAACGAAACAGATTCCGCGATTACCCAACAGGGTCGTCTGGCGAAAGATCTGCAACAGGCCCTGATGCACATTCGTATGGTGCCATTGTCCAGCATATCTGATCGACTCCATCGCACCGTGCGGTTAGCTGCAAAAGATTTAGGTAAAAAAGCCAGTTTGCAACTGATTGGTGAACACGTAGAGTTCGACCGCAGTGTGCTGGATAAAATGGTTGCGCCGCTTGAACACTTGCTCCGCAACTCAGTCGCTCATGGTATCGAATTGCCGCAAGAACGCATCAATGCTGACAAGTCAGAGTATGGTGAAATTGTGCTTTATGCACGCCAGGAAGGCAATGAGGTCGTTATTGCACTTCGCGATGACGGTCGCGGCCTGGACTTACCTGCGATCCGAACAAAAGCTGTCAGTCATGGCCTCATGCATGCCAATGACGAACTCCCTGCAAACGAACTCATGCAGATGATCTTTTCCAGCGGCTTCTCAACAGCTGAATCTGTCACCACTCTGGCTGGTCGTGGAGTCGGGATGGACGTCGTGAAAAACGAAATTAGCCAGCTCGGTGGACGAATCGACATTGCATCAGAAACAGGCAAAGGTGCGCAATTTACGGTTTACTTGCCACTGACACTAGCCGTATCACAGGCAGTACTGGTACACGCAGGAGACCGCCTGTTCGCCATATCCTCATCCATGGTTGAGCAGGTTCAAGAATACAAAACGGCGCAAATTAACGAGCTACTGGAAAAAGGCGTCATTAGTTGGCAGAATCATCAATACGACTTCTACTATTTATCGCACTTGTTAGGCGAAACCCAGGCACAACCAATACAACAACAATACAGTCCTGTGCTACTGCTAAAAAGTGGTAACCAGCGCGCAGCTATCCTGGTTGACAAGCTCATCGGCAACCGAGAATTAGTGATTAAAAATATTGGCCCGCAACTCGCTCGCATACTCGGTATCGCAGGCGCGACCGTGTTAGGTAATGGACAAATTGTACTCATCCTTAACCCGGTACAACTTGCACAGCGCCAGGGACAAACGGTACGTCAGCAAGTCAAGCACACACCAATTGCACTGATGAATAGTGATCAATCCGCAACCAAAACTGTGATGATCGTTGATGACTCGTTAACCGTACGCAAAATCACCAGTCGCATCCTAATGCGTGAGGGTTATGAAGTCACTACCGCAAAAGATGGTCTGGATGCATTGCAGTTGCTGCAAACGGCAAAGCCAGATGTCATGCTGCTGGATATCGAAATGCCACGTATGGATGGATTTGAGCTAACCAAGGTCATGCGCGCAGATAGCAAAATGGCACAGATCCCTATTATCATGATCACATCACGTACGGCCGATAAGCACCGCGATCATGCAATGAGCCTGGGCGTGAATGCGTATATGGGTAAACCATTCCAAGAGGATGAGCTACTGGCAAAAATAGCGGAATTAGCCAATACCAGCTGCGAAATTTAGTATTATCTGCCAACAATAAAAAACCCGCTGTAGCGGGTTTTTTATTGTTGGCTTATTGTAACAAATCAATTCGTCGACCAGTTCACCACACCAGTATATGCACTGAGCAAGACCAGTATGCCGAATATAATACGATACCAGGCAAATCCGACGAAGGTATGGTTGGAAACAAACTTGAGCAAGGCAGCAACAGCCAGATAGGCACTGATGAATGCCGCAACAAAACCTATGACAAAAAGTGGTACATCGTTGACCGATAATAGAGCCCAGTTTTTATACAAGTCATAAACAGTTGCCGCAAACATGGTAGGAATGGCGAGGAAAAACGAAAATGCCGTTGCTGCACTACGATTCATACCAAACATCATGCCACCAATAATCGTCGCGCCTGAGCGCGACACGCCTGGAAACATGGCGACCGATTGCGCAAAACCAACTTTCAGTGCGTCCTGCCAGCTCATCTCCTCTATCGTGTGTACGCGTGGCGTAAAAGCCCGTTTCTCAACCCACAAAATAATCACTCCACCCACAATCAGCGCCATTGCTACAGTATAGGGATTAAACAAATAGGTTTTGATGACATCATGAAACAGCAAGCCAAGCACTACGGCAGGCATGAATGCTACCAATACATTGCTGGCAAAACGCCATGCAGTCGGATCACGTGTCACCAGCCCTCGTGTTACCACACCCAGTTTGGCGCGAAACTCCCAAACTACCGCCAGAATCGCGCCCAGCTGAATCACGATCTCGAATACCTTGCCGCGCGCATCACTGAAACCACCGAGCAGGTTGCCCATAATAATCAAATGACCAGTACTGGAAATCGGCAAGAACTCAGTCAACCCTTCAACTAAACCCAGAATCAAGGCTTTTAACGCTAATACGATGTCCATATTGCCCACTTGTAATAATTGTTTATAAAAGAACCATGTTAACAGCACTGCATGACAGTTTACTTAAAACATAAAAAATGCGACCAGCACCAAAGCGCTGGTCGCACTTAAAAATCAAGCAAAACTTATGCCTTGCTATAAATCTCAGCACCTTGCTTTACAAACTCGATGGCTTTAACTTCCATCCCTTTAGTCAACGCCGCCTGCTCAGTCAAACCCTGTGCCAAGGCGTAATCACGCACGTCTTGAGTAATCTTCATAGAACAGAAATGAGGACCACACATCGAGCAGAAATGCGCTACTTTGGCTGAATCTTTAGGCAAAGTTTCATCATGGAATTCACGGGCTTTATCTGGATCCAGGCCAAGATTGAATTGATCTTCCCAACGGAACTCAAAACGTGCCTTAGACAGTGCATTATCACGTATCTGTGCACCAGGATGACCCTTAGCCAAGTCAGCCGCATGCGCAGCCACCTTGTATGCCATGATGCCGTCTTTAACGTCGTTTTTATCAGGCAAGCCCAGATGCTCTTTCGGCGTGACATAACACAGCATCGCCGTGCCGTACCAACCTATCTGTGCCGCACCAATCGCGCTAGTGATGTGATCGTAGCCTGGTGCGATATCGGTAGTCAACGGTCCCAGTGTGTAGAACGGTGCTTCATCACACCAGTCCAGCTGCAAATCCATGTTCTCTTTAATCAACTGCATAGGCACGTGACCAGGCCCTTCTATCATCACCTGGCAATCATGCTTCCACGCTACCTGAGTCAACTCACCCAAGGTCTTCAATTCTGCTAATTGCGCATCGTCATTGGCGTCATAAATTGAACCTGGACGCAAGCCGTCACCCAAACTAAAGCTGACGTCATAGGCTTTCATGATTTCGCAGATATCTTCAAAATGGGTGTAGAGGAAACTCTCCTGATGGTGTGCCAGACACCATTTCGCCATAATCGAACCGCCGCGCGAAACAATACCTGTCATGCGGTTCGCCGTCAGCGGCACATGCGCCAGGCGTATGCCTGCATGGATAGTGAAATAATCCACGCCTTGTTCGGCTTGCTCAATCAAGGTGTCACGGAACATTTCCCAAGTCAGGTCTTCTGCCTTGCCATTAACCTTTTCCAGCGCCTGGTAGATAGGCACAGTACCGATAGGCACAGGGGAATTACGGATAATCCACTCACGGGTTTCGTGGATGTTTTTACCCGTCGATAAATCCATTACCGTATCACCACCCCAACGTATCGCCCAGGTCATTTTTTCGACCTCTTCCTGTATCGACGAACCCAACGCGGAGTTACCAATATTCGCGTTAATTTTCACCAGGAAATTACGCCCGATGATCATAGGCTCGATTTCTGGGTGGTTAATGTTGGCAGGAATAATCGCCCGACCACGTGCGATTTCTTCGCGCACGAATTCAGCCGTCATCGTGTCCGGCAATGCCGCACCATATGAATGGCCACGGTGCTGACGTCCCATCAATTCAAACATTTTTTGCCCGGTAGGACCAGACGTCTTGAGTGACTCCAAATACTCTTCACGACGCATATTCTCACGAATAGCCACATACTCCATCTCAGGTGTGATGATACCCTGACGTGCATAGTGCATCTGCGTCACATTCTTGCCAGCAATTGCCTTGCGCGGCTGGCGCACCAGACCTGGAAAACGCATAGATTGCAGTTCAGGGTTGTGTAAACGTTCATTACCGAATTCTGAGCTCAAGCCCGTTAACACTTCAGTATCGCCACGACCTTCTATCCATGGCGTGCGCACACCAGCCAAACCTTCACGGATATCAATGCTTACTGCAGGGTCAGAATAAGGACCTGAGCAGTCATAAACATAAATCGGTGGATTAGGCTCAGCGCCATACGAGGCAGAAGTATCAGATTGACTGATTTCACGCATAGGCACTTGTATATCTGCGCGCGAACCTTGCACGTAAATTTTACGTGAATTCGGCAACGGCTTAATTGCGGCCTCATCAACATGGGCATTCGCGGCGAGAAATTCTGGATTGGCGTTCATTTGGTGTCCTCAAGCAATAAAAAAGCGTAAGGAGCAGGTGAATGCTTCCCTACGACGGCATGACCCGTATCAGGTTCGAAGGGTGTATCTCACTTCATTTTTTCAATGAAGACCCCTAGCAGAGGTGTTAAATTATAGGAAATATGGAATAATCGCAAGATATTAGTGAGATAGGTGTCAAAATGAATATTGAACAAGTCCGTTTTAACATGATAGAGCAGCAAATTCGTCCTTGGGATGTGCTCAACCAAACCGTACTCGACCTGCTAGTTCAGGTCAAACGTGAAGATTTCGTCCCTGCACAATACAGCACACTCGCCTTCGTCGATATGGAAATCCCATTAGGCCATGATGAAGTCATGATGTCACCTAAACTCGAAGCGCGCATTTTGCAGGAAGTCGCCGTGCAACCGACCGACACAGTACTGGAAATCGGCACAGGCAGCGGCTACCTCACCGCCCTGCTTTCCCACCTGGCCAAACGTGTTTACAGCGTCGATATCATTTCCGACTTCAAAATGCAGGCACACGCCAAACTTGCTGCACATGGCATTAAAAATGTGAACCTGGAAACTGGCGATGCGGCCAAAGGCTGGTCTAAACACGGCAAATACGACGTGATCATCGTCACCGGCTCGCTGCCTGTATTGCCTGAAGCCATGTTAAAAGACCTCAACATCGGTGGCCGTTTATTCGCCATTACCGGTGATGCGCCCGCCATGTCCGCGCAACTCATCACCTGCATGGGTGAAGGTTCATATAACACTGTCACCCTGTTTGAAACCAACATCAAGCCATTGAAGAACGCATTACAACCTGAGCGTTTCGTATTTTAGTGCGACAACTCAGCGCACCTCAATTACACGCCTGGCTAGCCGACCCCTCACGCACACCACCACTCCTGCTCGATGTGCGTGAGCCCTGGGAATATCAGATTGCGCACTTAAACAATGCGCAGCTCATGCCCATGAACACCGTATCTGAACAAATGCAGATACTGGATAAGCAAGCCCCTGTCGTAGTCATCTGTCATCATGGCGTACGCAGCATGCATGTCGCCAGACTATTAGAGCACCATCAATTTACTGACCTTTACAATCTCAGCGGTGGCATAGATGCCTGGGCGCATAGTGTGGATCTGGAAATGGCAGTTTACTGAATCCGGATTAATTGCATCAAGCGTGCCGTCGCTCCCTGGTGTGCTGCGCTATAAGTCAATGCAGCAGTGCGCATAGTTTGTCTTAATGCCGCATCAGCCAATAATTTAGCCACAGCTTGCGTTAACGCAGGCACATCATTTACCTGCAATGCAGCACCACTGGCAACAGCGGTACGCGCAACTTCAGCAAAATTCCACATGGATGGTCCAAATATCACAGGGCAACCGACTGCCGCAGCCTCTATAGGATTCTGTCCGCCTAATGGCAACAGGCTGCCACCGATGTAGGCAACATCAGCCAGCGCATAATAAGCAAACAATTCACCCATGCTGTCTGCCAGCCAGACTTGCGTATCAGTTGTGACAGGCTCATTACTGCTGCGCCGCTGATAACGCAGCTGACGCTGTTGCAGTAATGCTGCGACCTCGTCAAAGCGTTGCGGATGACGCGGGACGATGACGAGTAAGGGCTTCTCAGCCAAGGCTTGCCAGGCGTCCAGTATCAGCGACTCTTCTCCTGCCCGCGTGCTTGCTGCCACCCACACCAATTTTTCCCCGATTTGCCTGCGCCATTGCTGCCCCAGCGCCATCAGTTCAGCAGGCGGTGCGTTATCGAACTTCAAATTTCCCATCACACTCACCGCCTCTCCACCCAATTGCCGCAAACGTACGGCGTCATCTTCGGTTTGTGCGGCGATGTGAGTAAGTTGAATCAAGGTATCAGGAATGAGGCTGCCCAGCTTGGCATACCGCCGCGCAGAACGTACCGACAAACGCGCATTGATCAACATCACCGGAATTTTATGTTGATGGCTGATGGCGATTAAATTCGGCCAGATTTCAGTTTCCATGAGCAAGCCCAAATGCGGCTGAAAATGGCGTATAAACCGCCGCACTGCAAACGGAAAATCATAAGGCAAATAAACTCGCCACACACGCTCACCAAACAGGCCATCACTGGTTTCACGCCCGGTTGGGGTGGTATGGGTGAGCAAAATCTGAGTATGCGGGTACGCCGCCAACAAAGCCTCGACTAACGGCTTGGCTGCGCGAGTTTCCCCCACCGATACCGCATGTAACCAGATGACAGGACGCGTTACTTGCTGAGTATAAAAACCAAAACGTTCAGCAACATGCTGCAAATAACCGCGCTGCTTGCGCCCACGCCATAGCAGATGGATGAGCGTGTACGGCAGCAGCAACCAGATCAACAAGTTATAAAGCCATCTCGCTATCATAGACGCCGCGTTTGATCGCCTTGCGTAAAGCCCAATAACGACATCTCCACATCCCGCGTCCAGGCCATTACTTTGAACAACTCACCCATTTCAGCCGGGCTCATAAGTTTTTGCACCGCCGCAACTTGCGGCACATAGGCAACAACATCATCAGCTGAAGTGAGTGCTAACAAATCGGTAATCCCACAGTTGATCAGAAATTGCGCCTGACTGGTGTAGCCTGCCAACTGCAAACCCGCCTCTATGCCAGCCACACCCATAGCGGTGAAATCAACATGGGCGGTGATATCCTGCAAACCTGGTAAATAAAATGGATCTGCATGGGCGTGCTGCCGATAATGGCACATCAGCGTGCCCTGATTGCGCTGCGGATGGTAATACTCACCCTCGCCAAAACCATAATCTATCATCACTATCGCGCCGCGTTGCAAACATCGCGCCAGGCTGCTGATGAAACCTTGCGCGCTTAAATTGATTTCAGTGAGGTAATCGGCTTCTAACGCCAGCGCAGTTACGGTATCGAATAACGCGCCCGTTGTGAGTGGCTGGTCTTGCCAGATAAATTGCTGATTTTGACTCACTACGCCACGCTCAAACAGGCCTTGCTGCGTTTGGTGGATAATGTGTACCGGCATTGCATCCAGCACCTCGTTACCAATAATGCAACCAGTAAAAGCAACAGGAAGTTCACTCAACCACACCACTTTATTTAACCAGTCTGGCAGCTCCTTGGTGACCAACTGCTGCTGTCGCTCACGTAAGTCTGCACTCACTTCCAGGATATAATAGTGATCGGGAGCGCACTCCAGCCGCATCAGCTCCGTCAGGACGTCGCATGCCAAACGCCCGCTGCCTGCCCCCACCTCAAGCACATCACCGCCAGTCACCCGCAAAATCTGTGCAACTTGTTGTGCAAGACTGCGTCCAAACAGGGGTGAGATTTCAGGTGCGGTAATAAAATCGCCAGCCGCGCCTAATTTCGCTGCACCGGCACTGTAGTAGCCCAGGCCGGGTGCGTACAAGGCCAATTCCATATAGCGTGCAAACGATATCCAGCCGTGCGCTTGAATTTCTTCGGTTATTACTTGCACCAGCTGTTGGCTAATGGATAATGCTTCAGGCGTAGGCGTGGGTAATGACATAAACTCGGTGTAAGACAGTAAAAGTGCAAGGATAAAGGAAATCTCATGGATGGCAAAACGATATTAATAACAGGTGGCGCAAAACGGGTAGGGGCAGCGATATGCCGACGCTTGCACGCTGCGGGTGCCAACCTGGTCATTCATTATCATCAATCAGCCACAGACGCACGCGCACTTCAGGCCGAGTTAAATAGCTTACGTGCTGGATCAGCCATGCTCATCCAGGCCGATTTGCTCGACTGCACCAGTTTTGCCAATATCATCAGCACCACGATTAACCATTATGGCCGGCTGGATGCGCTGGTGAACAACGCCTCCAGCTTCTTTGCCACGCCTATCGGCAGCATTAACGAAGACAGCTGGCTGAACCTGATCGGCACTAACTTAAAAGCACCGTTGTTCCTCGCCCAAGCCGCCGCAGCAGAACTGCGTCGCCAGAACGGTTGCATCGTCAACATCAGCGACATCCATGCCGAACGCCCGATGAAAAGCTATGTAGTTTATAGTATTGCAAAAGCGGGACTGGACGGCCTCACCAAATCCCTGGCCCGCGAACTAGGTCCTGAAGTCCGTGTCAATGGCATCGCACCCGGCCCTATTTTATGGCCAGAAGACAACGACCAAATCGACGAAGTGTCGCGGCAACGCATCATATCCCACACCATACTCAAACAAGCGGGCAATCCTGATGACATCGCACAGGCGGTGCATTACCTGGTAGCGAATGCCCCTTATGTCACGGGACAAGTGATTAACGTGGATGGTGGGCGTAGCGTGAAGCTGTGAGGCAGCACTGACACAAAAAAAGCTGACCCGTTTTCACGGATCAGCTTCGAGACTAAGGTCAGATTTTAACGCTTGATTGGGGAAATTTTGGTACCTTCGATACTGATACCCGCCATGAGTCCCTGTTGGTCAAAGATATATGCGTAAGCATCTTTCTTCAAGGTCGATGTTGAAAGATTTTTAGCAACACCCTCATCTACCACAACCACTGTTGGGCCAACACCAATTTCCCAACCCTTGGTCTTATGCAGGTATTTTACGGCTTTGTCGGTCATGAGAAACAGCACGTAGCCATATGATTGCGCGCCAGCCTGCAAGCCCCAGGAAGCAGAAACAGAGTTGTAATAACCGCTCACGCCTGTCCCCTTGTACAATACACCTTCGCCATAACTGCCGCCGAACACCAGTCCAGCTTTGACAATATTCGGGAACACCAGTGTTGCTTTAGCTCTCTTCGAAATATCTGCCGCAAGAGGATGAGCCTTGTACAGATTGTTCAATGCTTGATTAGCATCATTGTTCAGGTCTTCAGCAGTTGCTGCATTTGCAACGCTGCTCATTGTACCCAGAGTGAAAGTTGTGGCTGCAACGAGAAGCAGATTAGTAAAACCGCGACGTGTAATCATGATGAATCTCCTAATATAACAAATGGTCACCTTCGACCTTATTGGCACAATGCCTAGCTGTTTCAAAAAACAGCTGCTTCGGCCATTGCGCCGACCGAAGCAATCACACTTGAAACACCCAGTGTCTCTCCTGCTAAGGGAACAGATTGCGCCTGTCAACGACATACATCTGTTCGGAACCGAACATAACAAATTTGTTTTTAGTAAATTTCAGCACTACGCGCCGGCAATGGAGTAGCGTCTTTCCACATTACAGGCAGTCTTTAACCGTTTTCAGACACTTATTCAACAAGTTTTAATTTACTTGCAGACGGTTATCAACCTCTTTAACACCTGTAACAGCCTGTGCAAGTAATTTAGCTTTATCACTATTAGTCAGAGAATTGACAGAACCGCTGAGTGTGACTACACCTTTTACAGTATCGACACTGATTTGCAGTGTTTTGAGACCAGGCTCAGCGAAAATAGCCGCTTTAACTTTAGTGGTAATGGTTGCATCATCGATGGCGACAGCTGTTTTTTCGCCCTCCACATCCATTTTTTCATTTAATTTACTGGCCGTTTCCTCTATTTTTTTGCCAGCCGTGTTTGCAGCCTGATCCATCTGCTTACCTGCGGTTTCTGCTGGCCCAGGCTTATCGCAAGCACTGAGACCAAAGATCAATGCGACAGAAATACCCGCTAATTTCAAACTGTGCGAAACGTGCATAATCTTTATCCTTGTACAAACAATGAAATTAATGCAAAAAATATCAAATTGATCACTGGTATTACAGGTTATGACTGAAGTGGATCTGTTATTTTTTGCTCAGGCTGCATCCGGATGAGTAATGTTACCAACAATTTCACTGACATTTCTGCCTATACCGCGGTAGCCAGTAAAGCGACCCGACACATTAAAAATCGGCTCTCCGCTCACTTGAAAATACTGATATGCGCCACTGGTACTCAGTCGACGGCAAATCAGGTCAATAAAAGGGCGACGTGCGGCGATATTTTCTTTCAGCTCCGTGAGTTCGCTCTCATTCCATTGCGTCAGCTTGGTTTTCTGGGATTCACCAAGTATGGTATCGACGGGTGCGCCAAGTATTTCCAGCACGGCACCATGTATTTTGGTGAAATGCCCGAACTCATCCTGCTCCCAATACCAGTCTGATGACAGCTCAGTCAAACAGCGAAAACGTGCTTCACTTTCACGCAATTCGACAGTACGCGCCAACACTGTCTGCTCCAGCATCTGGTTCTGCTGCGCCAGCTGTTTATACAGCAACCGCACTTCCAGCATATTATGTATGCGCGTCTTAACTTCCACCAGATCAAACGGCTTGGCTACAAAATCTCTTGCGCCTGTGGTCAGCGCCCGCAACTTATGACTAGGTTGGGCAGTAATGACAAGTATGGGTACATAGCTGTCAATATCAATTCTTTTCAGCTCTTCCATTACCTGAAAACCATCCATCCCGGGCATTTGCAAATCAAGTAATATCAAATCGTAATGATTATAATCATGCAGTACCGCAACAGCGTATGGATCCATGGTCGAGGTAACACTAAGGTAACCCGCTTCACACAGCATTTGTTCCAAAAGTTCCACATTGGCTAACTGATCATCTACGATCAGAATATTGGCGTTCAGAATATCAGCAATATTAATCATCAAAATATGTCCTAGTGGATAGCATGTTCAAATCCCGCCTCTGCAAATTCCAAGGCCAGATCAAGCGTCTCCATGAATTCACCAACCTTGATCGGCTTGGTAAGATAACGGAAGAATCCGGCATTCAAGCCTTTCTGGATATCATGTGGCATGGCATTGGCACTGATGGCTAGGACTGGGATATGTGCCGTGACAGGATCTTCACGCAACATTTTTAGCGCCTGAATACCACTGATACCGGGCAGGTTGATATCCATCAAAATCACGTCTGGCTGATGGATACGCGCCAACATGATACCGCGTGTGCCATCCCCGGCACTCAACAGACGCATATTGGAACGACGTGCTACCAGCTGTTCAACTAGCTGCATATTGGCTTTATTGTCTTCTATATACAACAGGGTGCGCAATCTGGCGCCATGAGGCATCTGAATTTGTAACAGATCTAGCGGATAGTCTGTACCGGGGATCAGACCCAACGGTGATGCTACTTTCAGTTCTATCCAGAATACACTACCTACGCCGACAGTACTTTCCACGCCAAGCTCACCTTCCATTAACTCGATCAGCCGCTTGCTCACGACCAGGCCAATACCGGTACCCTCTTCGACACCCGCCTCCTGCCCAAGACGATTAAATGGCTGAAACAGTTGCGCGAGCTTGTCTGCTGACAGCCCCTCGCCGGTATCGCGCACACTGATGCGTATGCGTTCCTGTGAGTTCACACAGCATGTCACCTCGACCATTCCGCCTGACGAATTGTATTTGATTGCATTGGTCAGCAGATTGACGATTACCTGTTTTGCCCGCGTACGATCTGCATAGGCAAAATACGCATTATCGAATTGAGGAAAACTCATATGGATACCGCTTTTTTGTGCCTGCGGCTCTATCATCGCCTGGCAATCAAGCAGCACTTCGGACAGCGAAATAGGTTCCAGTGATAGCGACAGCTTGCCCGACTCGATCAGGGCAAGATCAAGAATTTCATTGATCAGCTCCAATAAATACCACCCCGCCTGTAGTATCTGATTGATACTGGCTTTTTGGCTGGGCGTCGGTAACGGTGTTCCTGACTCCATTAACTGAGCGAAGCCCAGAATTGCATTGAGCGGTGAGCGCAACTCATGACTCATGCTGGACAGAAACTCGGATTTTGCCAGATTAGCCTTTTCCGCTGCGGCTTTCGCATAGGTCAGCTCCGTCTCGATCTGCTTGCGTACGGAATTATCAGCGCCGATCAGCAAGTAACCAATGATGTCATCATAGTCGTCGCGTAACGCAGTGATCGACACTATGGCTGGGAAGCGACTGCCATCCTTACAGATATAGGTCAGATCATAACTGTCTTCGATGCCGCGTGAAGCCTTGTACGCCAGCGCTTCGAAGCCAGGTGTGATAGTGGTAGACAACTCTTTGCTCAACGCCTGCGCGCGCGCCATGACTTCCTGTGGATCATGAATATCGCTAGGATTGATTTTATTGACCACTTCAGCGGCCATATAACCCAGCATGCGTTCAGCGCCGATATTGAATAACTGGATGATGCCCTTTTCGTCCGTGGCAATAATCGAGAAATTGGCGCTATTGAGAATCGCATTCTGCAAAGCACCTGTTTTCAGCAAAGCTTCCTGTCGCCGAACTTCTATAGTGCCTTCTATTGCACTATCTGCTGAATTGTAAATGTCGAAATCGCGACTTTTTATGGACATGGGATACCTGTGTTAATGCACTAGACGGATCAAATAATTCACGCTGTCGCATATGCCAACTGCGCATACCATTACCTGACGACACCAGCGGAATACATCAAACCTGAGAATAAAACTTAAAAAAACGATGGCTAAATTATGAATTTCTTGCTATTCACGGTCTGTGCGCAAACGCACAGACCGGCCGGGAACTATGTATTACATGAAACAGCATTCAAGCCTGATCATGAATAACAGCAACTAACCCCTAGCGATTTCGTACATCACACAACAATCGAGTGAATTCCTTTTTAACTACAATGTAGCACTCACATACACGTGACTCTAATCCCGATCGATCCAATACCGTAATGTGACCACGGCGGTAACTAATGCACCCAGATCGTTGCAAATGTCCTGCGGCCTCGGTAATACCTTCGCGGCGTACCCCTATCATGCTGGCTATCAATTCCTGCGTCATCGTCAACTCACTGCCAGGCAATCGATCAAGCGTTAACAATAGCCAACGACACAATTGCTGCTCTACTGAGTGATGTCGATTACAGACTGCAGTTTGCGATATCTGAGTAATAAGCGCCTGCGTGTAACGCAGCATCAATCGCATCATTAACCCAGCACCGTTGAACTCCTCCACTATTAATGGCGCTGGCACTCGATAACCGTAGCCGCCAGTCTGAACAACAGCCCGACTGGGTGTGGTATTGCCGCCCATGAACAGTGAAATACCCAGCATGCCTTCATTACCTACGCCTGCAATTTCAGAGGATGCGCCATTTTCCATCACATACTGCATGGATACGATAGCGGTCGTCGGAAAATAAACATACTGCAACTTACCACCAGACTCATATAAAACATCACCCAGTGGCATGGCAGTTAATTTCAAATGAGAGGTAATACGCTCGAATTCAGCCGTAGACAACGCGGCAAGGAGATGATTTTGATTGGGATTGTCCACGTAATTTACCGAAAAACCATCTTAATAACGTGAGCTTAATGCTGACAGCATACACGCATATGTTTTAAATAGTATAAGCATCTTGCTTATCGACGGCTGTTATTCACCCAGAACTTCCGCCACGGGCTGCAACTGCTCCACATGCTGGGATATGACTTTGATAATGACGATGATCGGTATACCAAGCAACATCCCCCATATCCCCCATAACCAGGCCCAGAACAACAGAGAGATGAATACAGCAGCGGCATTCATTTTGGCAATTCTGCCTGTCACCCAGGTTGTTACAAAGGTGCCGACAAACGTAGCGATCGCCAGGGAAGCGCCAGCCACCAACAATGCCACCGACCACGAATCGAACTGTAAGTAAGCAACCATCCCAGTAGCGACTGCGGTAAACATTGGGCCGATGTAGGGAATTGTATGCAACAGACCTGCCGTCACTGCCCATCCTCCCGCATTATCCAGACCTATCCAGCGGAATGCAATCCAGCTCAGCGCACCTAACAGCATATTGGTCACCAACAGCATGAACATATATTTCTGGATCGAATTGTTGATGTCACTAAGTATGTTGATGGTGATTTTCTTCCTCGACAGCGACGGCCCGGTAAGCCGTACCAATTTGCGCTTGAACGTATCACCACTCGCAAGCAGAAAAAAAGCCAGAAAAATCACCATCGTCGCCTGACTGATAAAGCCTAATGCACTCACCGAACCAGCCCACACCATATCACCCAGCTTGAATCCAGGCTTATCAATGACTATGTGCGTAACTCGCTGCTTGTGCGTAAGTGGAGCAGCCGTTATCTGACTCCCGGCTTGTTCCATTTCACCCACAGCTGTCTGCATTCTCTGCAGACTACCGCCTGGATCATCCCGCATATTGACCAGACTGGCAGATAATTTGCTGGCAGCCTGAGGCAATTGCATGAAAATAGTCTGCATCTGCCCACGCAATGCATAGGCACCCAGCGCGAATGCGCATACAAACGCCACTATCACCATACTGGTACCCAGTATGCGCGGTATTTTAATGCGCTCCAGCAGTATGACGAGGGGATTCAGCGTGTAAGTCAGGAAAATACCAAGCAACAACGGTACAAAAAACGTTTGCATCCAGTCCAGCGCAAAAATCACTGCGACTCCGGCCAGTATACCGAGCGCCAGACCTCTCGCATCAACGGGTACGTGCACGACGAAGGTATGGGCACCCTCCCCCGCGCCTGAGCCTGAGGCTGGGGCTATTGTGCCCGCATCATTATCCGATTTTATATTCATTTCAGCGCCCCTACTTATCGCGTAGTTTGCGCAGAACTTTCCAGGCTATCCAGCCACGTCCCAGCCAAACGCCAAGGTGGCCAGGTCGGAATGCCGCCAGTACCAAGCCACCACCGACCAACCAAAATGGATGATGCTTAAGATAACGCAGCACCGCCAGACCTTGATCGACTCGCGCCAGCGGTGCATGCCATGGCGCTATGGTGTACCCTAGCGCCACACGTTGCGATGCCGCCCGTGCCACCAGATGGTTCCTGCGCTCGATAAGCAATATTAGTTTCTTACTCATAACCTGCCAATCAATTCCTGCCTATCTTTAGATAATTCCGCCAAGCTGGTTGCAAATAATCTGGGTTTATTTTTTACTTTATGCTTGAGGAGTCCCGATGCAACTACCCCAGTCACCAGAAAACATCCAGCAAGCACACCCAGCACCAGCAGGCGGTGCGTGTCCCAGAATACAACCACAAGCAGCACACTTGCCAGCACAACACCTACTCCCAGGCAAAACAGGGCGATAAGTGTCAATACCAGCAGTGACATCACATGTTCCCGATCTTCTTCCAAGTCAGTAGACAGAAGGTCGAGTCGGGTGTGTGCAATGGCCACCAAAGTGGATGCCAGCGTGGTCAGCGAGGCTAACAGCCCTTTATGTTCCCCTGTTACGGTGTCAGTCATGGGGCAGGATTTAACGACGGCCGATAAGTAAACCTATCACTACGCCAACGCCAGCAGCTGCGCCGATGGCTTTCCATGGGTTTTCATGGACGTAGGCGTCGGTAGCTTTGGCTGCCGCTTTGGTTCTGGCGACCAGAGCTTCCTGTGCTTCCATCATGCGGGCTTTGGCAATCTTGAGGGATTCCTCGGCCTTGGTGCGTATTTCTGTCAGCTTTTCGCCACCCTGGCCTGCAGTCGCTTTAAGCAGTGCTTCAGCATCTTCTATAACAACCTTGAAATCAGCAATCAGTTGTTGTTTGCTGACTTGCTCTGATAATGCGTCCAAACCTTGTTGAGTTGTACGTTCAATTGCATTCATGGTGTGCTCCTAATCTGGTGATGGGGTTAATCGCTAAAGTACCCAGCCAGCTGCACTTGTGCATTGCTGGCTGGGAGATGTGTTACTTGCGTACAAATAACAGAACCATGCCAGCCACAAGTGCGCCGACACCAGCCCAGACCGGGATATTTACGGTTTCTGTGCTTTTGACTGACAGCTCTATCGGACCCAGCTTGGCCTGTTGTGTATCTTTGGTATAAGTGAAACTGCCATATGCCAATCCGAGGGCACCTGCCACAATCAGTACGATTGCCAACATTCTGACTGCATTCATTTCATCATCTCCTATTATTAAACGAGGTAACTGGAAAACAATCGATTCAGACTCTATCCAGTGCGTGACCAGTTCGTTTATCAGCTACCCCGCAGTTTTAAAACATTTCAGCTTGCTACAGGCGTCGCCCTTGTATGACGCGGATCAGTATCACAACAATTGCGATAACCAGAAGTACGTGGATAAATCCACCCAGGGTGTACGCGGTGACCAAACCAAGCAACCACAGGATGAGTAAGATAATTGCAATAGTCTCAAGCATGTTTAGCACTCCCCATTAAGTTAAGTCTAAGGTTGAATAATCCGCCTGTTGCCAATTCCGCTCTGTACGCTACCGTACATAACGAGCAGAATCTTAAAATTACAATCTGCCCAAAAGTAACAATATGATCAGGATGAGCAATATCAACCCGACACCGCCACTAGGTCCATAACCCCAATTACGGCTATGTGGCCAGGTAGGAAATGCACCAACCAACATCAGTATTACGATAATCAATAAAATCAGTCCCATATCCAGCTCCTCGGGTTATGCCAGCAATTCATTGCCTGGGCAATAGTGCCCAGGCATCAGTTAACTTATCGTGATATAACGTGACCATGGTCATCAGAAAGGATGATTTCCACGCGACGATTCAGCTGGCGATGAGCCGCATTGTCGTTACCAGCAACCGGGTATGATTCACCATAACCATGCGTAGCAATGCGGTCACTATTAACCCCCATATCTAACAAGGCTGTGCGCACTGCATTCGCACGTCGCTCTGAGAGCATCTGGTTATGGCTGTCACTACCTGTGCTATCTGTATAGCCTTCAACCAATATCTTGCGTTGTGGATACTGCTTCAGAAAATCAGCCAGTTTTTGTGCACTGCGCATGCCACGAGGTGACAATTGCGCCTTGTTGGTGCTGAACAAAACATCACCCAGCGTAATCACCATGCCACGCTCTGTTTTTATTGCATTCAGCGCCTTGAGCTGCGCGTCCTGTTGCGCAATTAGGGCTTGATCACTTTCAGCCTGATTGCTGGCGACTACCAATGCAGCGGCTTGTTGATCAGCAGTTTGCTGTACCATCGCCGTCTTCCGATTGGCAGCATCGGCTTCAGCCGTTTTTTGATCGGCAGTATTCTCCGCAATATCAGCTCGCTGATGAGCAGCATCTGCCTCAGCAGTTCTTGCGGTCAACTGAATTTCATTGCGCTTGGCGCTAGCGGCGGCGACTGCCAGCTCCGCTGTTTTACGCTGAGCCGTTTGTTGGGCAATAGCAACCTGCTGCTTGGTGATATAAGCAAGCTGATTGACAGTAGCGTCACTTTCACCGTCATTCAGTGCCGCATCCGCTTTGCTCAGGGAGTTTCCAGCCACTTGCAATTCCGCTGCAGCCAGATTGACCACTTCAGGGTTGGTGCGTGCGCTGTCATAACTGTTATGCGCTTCAGTAAGCGATGAGTTTTGCGGCATTGAAGTACAGCCTGAAAACATCGCAACCGCAAGCAGAGTCAGAGGAAAATATAATTTTTTTTGCATGATAAGCTCCATTGATAATTAGTTGGTTTTACGGTTGATTTCCTGGCGAAGTACACGACTGTCTTCCTGCACAGCATCTGCTGCTTTCTTGGCCTTGGCTGTACGTGCGGCTGCACCGGCTAATTGAGCGTCAACTTGTGCTTGTTCAGCCAGTTGCCGAGCCAGTACATAATCCTTGTCCGTCATTGCGCGCTCGGCGCCCGCCAGCTTTTCCATGGCAGACTTAAGTTGCATTGGCGCAAACTCAGCCCCGCCAGCACTGTTGGCGTCAACTACCGCCGCCTTGGCAACAGCCATCTGAGCAGTCGGCGCAGGGGTACTCGCACAGCCAGCCATAAAAATGACCGCCCCGGCAGTCACGCCAATTCGGCGCAGCATTTGATACGATGTAATTTGGTAGAGTTTTTTCATCATCTGTTCCATCCCTTGAATTAAACGTTGAACATAACCGTTGCCATAGTTATGAGCACAACGATTTTCAATTCAGTAACAGCACATTGCCGGACCGATTGATGCACTCATCATAAGGTGCAAACTCAGGCTCATCCGTACGATAGCGCACATAACAGAGCGAAATAACGCGAGGGGATCTTTTTGCAGAATTACATAGGCGATATGGCAAGATACGCATAAATTGATGCAGCAATGATTTGCGGCAATTACGGGGACGTAACGAGAAGTGTGGCTTAGTCGAGCATCCCAGGTGTTAATTACCCTGCTGTTCTGCAGGAATAATTACACGCCAGGATTTATTGAGCGGGTTGTGAAGTACTGGATATTTAATGCAAATGCGTAGGTACCGGCGTGGCTGGCTCTGGCATTTCCGGATGCACCAGTTCACCCTCGGCATTGGGAAATAATGGCATGCCACAATCATCGCAATGTTCCATCGGCATGGACGTAGTCAGCACAACGATTTTACCCAAGCCAACTAATTCGGCTTCGATCTGGCTGATGATATCGGTCTCATCGCTTTCATCACCGATTAGCGGCCAGGTCACACCATGTAACACCTGACTGGATTTGGGCAAACTAAAGCCTATGCGATATTCTTCCAGCACTTTGTCATAAAAAGGTGCGATGACTGCGCGTAATCCTGACGGGGTGATTTCCAGCACTTCGCATAAGTAGGCTACGGCAGCACGCAATGAAAAAGCGCGTGCTTCGTACTCCAGTTTGCGCCAGGCGCTGAAAAAAGCATTGGGCAACAAACTCTGCACATGACACCCGGGCAACAAGGCTGCGATGACATCCTTGGTATGCAACTGCCAGGTTTGCAGGGCTTCATTCTGAGTGATCTCGGCTTGTTGCCAAGCGAACAATGGCGCCCCCTTATCAACCACCACCGCAGCAAAGACATAGCGCACATCTGCCACATACTCGCCAGAAGTAAGCAAGTCAGCCACATCAACATGCATATCCTCAGCCACTGCTGCCAGTGGGAGCATTTGCTGTAATAATGCACGCGTTTCTATAAAACCGGCTGGCAATTGTTCAGGACTGTACAGGACGTCAATTAAGGTAATACGGGCTGAATCAGCTAACAGATAGTTAGCCAGAGCCGCGCGCAACTCCCGCAAACGCGCTTTATTTATTTGCCCGCTAGGAATGGAATAACGCGACCAGGCTAATAATGGAATGGCGATTAATACAGCATCAGTTTCTGCTGCGTCAGTCACGGTCTCGGCATAGTTCTCTATTTGCTGCGCCAATAACTCACATGCAGGCGGATTTTCTGTCCACAGATAATCCAGCGCTTGCTCCAACGTTTCATTTTGTTTTTTCTGGAACATTTGCGCGATATGTTTACGCATTTGCTCCTGCCAGGACTGGCTTTCTAACTGGCTACCCGATTCTTGCAACGCCAAGGCTAAACGTATCAATTTAGCCGTTTCACGATGCAAGCTGGCTGGTACGGGATGGCGTTTCATACGATATCCCCAATTATGGCGACGCTACGAGTGCCGCAGCGTCGCAGGTTGATTAAGCTAATTTACCGTGGCAATGCTTAAATTTTTTGCCTGAACCACATGGGCACACATCATTACGCCCAACATTAGCATACTGCGCTTCAATAGGGGCTTCCGACGCTATTGGCGTATCTTCGCCAGCTAAAACAGCCTCATAGTCAGCATGATGATACTCCACGTTGGACAAGCCAGTTGGTATATCAAGTTCCTCTATATCTGCAGGTGCTTGTATCTGAACAGTGGCTGTGATTTGAGTCACTTCTTGCTTGATAGTGTTCAACATGCCTGAAAACAGTTCAAACGCTTCGCGCTTGTATTCCTGCTTGGGATTTTTCTGCGCATAACCACGCAAATGGATACCCTGGCGCAAATGATCCAATGCGGACAAATGCTCACGCCAATGTGTGTCTATATTTTGCAGCATCACTGCACGTTCAAAATGATGCATGCCAGTATCACCCACTGAAGCCAGTTTTTCTGCATATGCAGCATCAGCAGCAGCGACCACACGGTCACGCACACCGGCTTCATCAAGTGCTGCGTCCTGATCTAACCACTGTTGCACAGGTAAGGTTAATTGATACTCCGCCGCCAGTGCGCGTTCCAGGCCCGCGATATCCCATTGCTCGGCCATACTGCCCGGCACGATGTAAGTCATCACTAACTGCGCCAGTACATCGGCACGCATCGCAGTGATGGTTTCTGATACGTCCTGAGTTTCCAGCAATTCGTTACGCTGATGGTAGATGACTTTACGCTGGTCATTAGATACATCATCGTATTCCAGCAGCTGTTTACGCATATCAAAGTTACGCGCCTCGACTTTGCGCTGTGCATTCTCAATTGCACGCGTAACCCATGGATGCTCGATAGCCTCACCTTCAGGCATTTTCAGCTTATCCATAATCGCGCCGACACGGTCAGACGCGAAAATACGCAACAAAGGATCTTCCAGGGACAAGTAAAAACGACTGGAACCTGCATCACCCTGACGACCAGAACGACCGCGCAACTGGTTATCCACGCGACGTGATTCATGACGCTCAGTACCGATGATATGCAAACCGCCTGCTGCCAGCACTTCATCATGCACAACCTGCCATGTAGCTTTCAGCGCTTCGGTACGAGTCTGTTTGTCCGCATCTGACAATTGCTCATCCAGACGGATAGCCTCAAGCTCACGCTCGATACTGCCACCCAGCACAATGTCAGTACCACGGCCCGCCATATTAGTGGCGATGGTAATGGCTTTGGGTTTACCCGCTTGCGCGATAATTTCCGCTTCCCTGTCGTGCTGCTTGGCGTTCAACACTTCATGCGGCAATTTTGCTGCTTTAAGCAAAGCGGAAAGATTTTCGTTATTTTCTATCGACGTAGTACCGACCAGTACTGGCTGTCCACGTTGATAACAATCAGCGATGTCGTTGATAATGGCCTGATACTTCTCGCGCGAGGTGCGGAATACCTGGTCCATTTTATCTATACGCACCATAGGTCTGTGCGTTGGGATAACCACTGTTTCCAAGGCATAGATTTGCTGAAACTCGTAAGCCTCAGTATCTGCCGTACCCGTCATACCACCCAGCTTGGTGAACATGCGGAAATAATTCTGGAAGGTAATCGATGCCAGCGTTTGATTTTCTTTCTGGATGGCAACGCCTTCTTTTGCCTCAACCGCCTGATGCAGACCCTCAGACCAGCGTCGGCCTGACATTAAGCGCCCGGTAAACTCATCAACGATGACCACTTCGCCATTCTGCACCACATAATGCTGATCCAGGTGATACAACGCATGTGCGCGTAACGCCGCGTAAACATGGTGCATCAGCCCGATATTGGCAGCTTCGTACAAACTCGATCCGACTGGCAACAGTCCGGCATCGGTTAACAATTGTTCAGCGTGCTCGTGCCCTGCTTCTGACAACAGTACGGTATGCGCTTTTTCATCAACCCAGTAATCACCTTCGCCGTCTTCTACTGTTTGCCGATGCAAGTCCGGCATGATTTGATTGACGGTTAAATATAGCTCAGTACTGTCGTCTGCCTGACCGGAAATAATTAATGGCGTACGTGCTTCGTCAATCAGGATGGAATCCACCTCATCGACAATGGCGAAATTCAAACTACGCTGCACTTTCTCGTATGTCTGATAAACCATGTTATCGCGCAGATAATCGAAACCGAATTCGTTATTCGTACCATAAGTGATATCAGCTGCGTATGCAGCCTGTTTTTCATCATGCGGCATTTGTGACAGATTGACGCCAACGGTCAAACCCAGGAAATTATGCACGCGCGCCATTTGTGCTGCGTCACGGCTAGCCAAATAATCGTTCACGGTCACAATATGCACACCCTTGCCCGACAAGGCATTCAGATATGCTGGCAAACTCGCCATCAGCGTTTTACCTTCACCGGTACGCATTTCGGCAATTTTGCCGTCATGCAGTACCATGCCGCCGATTAACTGCACATCATAATGACGCATCCCCAGTACCCGCCGCGCCGCTTCACGTACCGTAGCAAACGCTTCGGGCAGCAATTGGTCCAGGCTCTCGCCCTTGATATAGCGCGTTTTGTACTCGTCGGTTTTGGCGCGCAAATCGGCATCTGACAATGCCTGAAACTGCAGTTCCAATGCGTTAACCGCACGTACTTTAGCAACATATTGTTTAACTAAGCGGTCATTACGACTACCAAATACTTTTTTCAACAGTGATGAAATCATGGTAATTAATTAAGATGGTAATACTTGCAAATGCGTACATGGTAACATATTCGCCCTATCATTCCGAAATGCTTTAGCGGCTACATACACATGTCCAACTTCTCTAGCCCTAGCCAACTCGCCTACCGTTATATAGACGGCAATGAACGCCTGCAATCGCTAAAATCTCACGTCAATGAAATCATGCGCTGGCAAAAAATATGGCGCGGCGTAGTACCAAGCGGCTTGGCAGAAGTGAGCCGTATCGGGCAAGTTCAGGCGGATAGTATAAGCATTTATTGTGACAACGGTGCGGCAGCGGCAAAACTGCGCCAACTCACACCCAGCATCAGCGCCGCTTTTGCCAAGCATGGCATTATCAATCCCGCGATACTGGTTAAAGTCCGCACCAACGCCATTCCACAACGCGAACGTATCGTCCATAAACCAGATTTGAGTGCCGTGGCGATTTCAGAGATAGCGCGATTAACGCAAGATATTGAAACAGGAGAATTACGAACTGCGCTGGAGAAATTACTCAGCAAACATCAATGAATCAGATGCCAACCAGCAACAATCTCTCCGCCACAATTAAAGTACCAAACAACGCCACCAAAACAACGGCAAACTTGAGCACATTCCACACATACTTCAAGTAACGCTTATCGCCCGTCAAAAAATACAACGCACCCGATATGATCAGCGCGATGCATGCGAGGATGAACATTAAACGGATAATAAACATCAGGCGACCTGTGGATGCAACTGCCTCACGCCTGCAGGTGCAAGTGTTTCATCTTCAAAGCTGACGAATTCCCAAGCGGATTGATCTTGCAACAAAGTACGCAACAGCTTGTTATTTAATGCATGCCCTGATTTGTGCGCATAAAACGCACCGATAATAGGATGCCCGATAATGTATAAATCACCTATCGCATCCAGCACTTTATGCTTCACGAACTCATCTTCATAGCGCAAGCCATCGCTGTTCAACACGCGAAACTCGTCCATCACGATCGCATTATCCAGACTGCCGCCCAGCGCCAGGCCATTTGCACGCAACCATTCGACTTCTTGCATGAAACCAAATGTACGCGCCCGGCTAACTTCCTTGATATAAGAAGTTTTGGCAAAATCCAGACTAATCGCCTGCCCGGACTTTTCAAACACGGGGTGCTTAAAATCGATGGTAAATTCGATCTTGAACCCATCATAGGGTTCAAACCGCACCCGCTTATCACCTTCAACCACTTCTACGGATTTCTTAATCCGAATAAAACGTTTCGCCACGCCCTGCTCGGTAAACCCTGCAGACTGCAACAGAAATACAAATGACGATGCAGAGCCATCCATAATCGGCACTTCCGGGCCGTCCATATCGATATAAACATTATCCACGCCCAATCCAGCCAAGGCCGACATCAAATGCTCTACCGTTGCCACCGTTGCACGCCCGTTATCGAGCGTCGAACATAAACGCGTATCACCCACCTGATTTGCATTCACCACGATATCAACTGGCTCAGCCAGATCCACGCGCCTGAATACCACACCGGTATTCGGCGCAGCAGGACGCAACACGATACTGGCTTTAGTGCCCGTATGCAGGCCAACGCCCGAGGCGCGTATGGTATTTTTAATGGTACGCTGTTGTATCATGATAAGCAGGATGGATAGTTTCGCGCATTATAGCGCAAAACCATCCATCCCTGACATGCGCATCAGTCAGCTTGCTTACGCAAAAATGCAGGGATATCCAGGTAATCCATCCCTGAACTCTTCATTGCTTCTACTTGTGCGCTATTCCCAGTACTGCGACCACTACGGAATACTGTAGGCTCGTTGGTATCTGTATGGTACTCAGCATTGCCTGCTGAATAATCATCCGTACCGGTTTTCATCACGATAACTGGTTTAGGCTGCTGGCGTGTTACCGCACCACCCAGACCAGTTGCAACGATAGTCACGCGCAATTCATCGCCAATTTCTTCATCAATCACCGTACCCACGATCACTGTTGCTTCTTCTGCGGTGAAGCCTTTGATGGTATTCATAACTTCGTAGTACTCTTTCATTTTGAAAGAGCTGGAAGCCGTGATGTTCACCAGCACACCGCGCGCACCTGCCAGATTTACATCTTCCAGCAATGGACTTGCCACGGCTTGTTGAGCTGCCATACGGGCACGGTCTGCACCTTGCGCCGCTGCTGAACCCATCATTGCCATGCCCATTTCTGACATAACCGTAGTCACGTCAGCAAAGTCGACGTTGACCATACCTGGGCAGTTGATCACTTCAGCGATACCTGCGACTGCACCATGCAATACGTTATTTGCAGCTTTGAATGCATCCAGCATGGACACATCTTCACCCAGCACTTGCATCAATTTTTCGTTAGGAATAACGATCAACGAATCAACGTGCCGAGACAGTGCTTCGATGCCAGCATTTGCCAAACGTACGCGCTTGCCTTCAAAAATGAATGGCTTGGTAACGACGGCAACCGTCAATATCCCCAACTCTTTAGCAACTTCAGCAACGACAGGTGCAGCACCTGTACCTGTACCACCACCCATACCAGCGGTAATGAACAGCATATCAGCACCTTCGATCAGCTCAGCAATACGCTCTCTGTCTTCCAGCGCTGCTTCGCGACCCACTTCCGGATTTGCCCCTGCGCCTAAACCACGGGTTAATTTACCGCCCAGTTGCAGTTGCACTTTTGCTGAATTGCGTTGCAAAGCTTGCGCATCGGTATTAATGCAAATGAATTCAACGCCATCCACACCACATGCAATCATGTGATCTACTGCGTTACCGCCACATCCACCCACACCAATTACTTTAATAACGGCTTCCTGGCTAACTGTATCCATGATTTCAAACATATTTATCTCCTTAATATTTACGACTAAATTAAATAATGACCTATTTAAAAACCAACTAGAAACTCTTAAACCAACCCTTCATCTTTTCTAATATTTGCTGCATTGATGTTCCTGAAAACTTATTCGACGTCATCCGATCCTGTTGATCCAGCCCTGCCAGCAGTAAGCCCACGCCCGTCGCATAACGCGCATTGTGCATGACCTCTGATAGCCCACCTTGATATTGCGGCAAACCCAAACGTACTGGCATATGGAACACCTCCTCACCTAACTCAACCATGCCCTGCATCGCTGCCGAGCCCCCTGTAATCACGATCCCTGAACGCATCAACTCTTCAAAACCACTGCGGCGCAATTCAGCCTGCACCATTTCGTACAGCTCCAGCACTCTAGGCTCTATGACTTCAGCCAATAACTGCCGGGACATCTGTCGCGCGCCTCGCTCACCTACACCAGGCACTTCAAACATATCGTGCGCGCCCGCTAATTGACGCAGTGCGCAACCATTGGCTATCTTGATATCTTCAGCATCTTTCAACGGTGTACGTAATGCCAACGCGATGTCATTAGTAATCTGATCACCCGCTATTGGGATCACGGCGGTGTGACGTATTGCGCCTTGAGTAAATACCGCTATATCCGTCGTACCGCCGCCGATATCAACTATCGCCACACCCAAATCTTTTTCATCTTCAGTCAATACGGCCATTGCCGAAGCCAGTGGCTGCAGCACCAGATCCACCACCTCCAGACCGCAGCGGCGCACGCATTTGATAATGTTCTGGGCAGCTGAAACCGCGCCAGTAACGATATGCACTTTCACTTCCAGACGCACACCGCTCATACCGATCGGTTCGCGCACATCTTCCTGTCCATCAACCAGATATTCTTGCGGCAAGATATGCAATATTTGCTGATCCGTCGGTATATTCACCGCACGTGCCGTTTCTATCACCTTATCCACATCCCACTGCGTCACTTCTTTGTCCTTAATCGGCACCATACCGTGAGAGTTAAAGCTCTTGATATGGCTGCCTGCGATACCGGTATAAACCTCGGTTATTTTGCAATCTGCCATTAACTCGGCTTCTTCCAGCGCACGCTGGATGGAATTCACGGTGGATTCAATATTTACCACCACACCTTTTTTTAGTCCGCGTGATGGATGACTACCCATCCCGACGACTTCAATCTCACCTTCTTGCGATACCTCGGCAACGATAGCGATTACCTTGGACGTCCCGATGTCCAGACCTACTATCAAATCGCGTTTATCTTTAGCTCTACTCATACTGATTTCCCCTGCGCCTGTACGACAGGCGGCTTCTTATCACTTGCTAATAAATGCACCGCAAACCCTTTGGGGTAACGTAAATCTATCTCTGCGACAGGCGCTGTCAATTGCGCCATCGTCAGCGGATATACTGCCACCCAGCGCGTTAGTCGCTGCTGAGCTTGCTCACGCCCTAACGCCAGATGCATGCCATTACTCAACACTACCGACCAACTCCGTCTATCGTTCAACTCCACCTTCACCGGGCTAAGTTTGAGCGGCTGTAAAATCTGAGCAAACTGCTGGCTCGCTTGCAATACTTCCGGCGCACTGCCATCAGGCCCACTCAAATTCGGCAACACCGCATCACTTGCTGCGCGATATACCTCACCATAACCATTGACCAAAGCATCATCATTCCAGCGCGCTACGGCTTCGTGCTCTTGCAATGTCACCACCAAAGCATCAGGCCATACCCGCCGCACCCCAGCCTCACGCACCCAGGGCAACTTGGTAAATGCCGTACTCGCCGCATCCAGATCCGTACTAAAAAAATTCCCATGCAAACGCTGTTGCACCACCAACTCCACTTGTTGCTGAGTGACATGGTGCGCACCCAGAATCCTGATTTCACGCAAATCAAACATCGGCAACCGCGACAACCAGACCAGACTCGCCCACACCAGCAATACCAGCGTGCCCCACAACATTAATTTTGTGAGTCTGGCGAGATGGGCTTCGTTATCCCACACGGGCCTGCCCCAATATTTCCAACACCAGTTCATCAAACGTCATTCCTGCCGCCCTCGCCGCCATAGGCACCAGACTGTGATCAGTCATCCCTGGTGACGTATTTGCCTCAAGGAAGTACGGCTGCCCATCCGCATCTATCATCACATCCAGACGCGCCCAGCCACGACAACCCAACACGTCAAATGCCTGTACCGCCAGTTTCTGTATCGCCAACTCTTGCTCAGTCGGCAAGCCACACGGCACACGATACTCAGTGTCATCACGCAGATACTTGGCTTCAAAATCATAAAATGCCACTTTCGGCACCAGACCTATCATCGGCAATGCCTTCCCCGCCAAAATTGCACAGGTGTACTCGCCGCCAGCGACAAATTTTTCCGCCAGCACCAGACTGTCAAACTGTGCCGCCTTTTCCCACGCTGCCCGCAATTCTTTAGCTGCTGTAACTTTGCTCATGCCTATGCTCGAGCCTTCACGTGCAGGCTTAACAAATATCGGCAGACCCAAACGTGCTACCACCGCATCAAAATCCGTATCCGCATCCAGCAGTGCATACTCAGGTGTAGGAATGCCAGCTGCCTGCCATAACAGTTTGGTACGCCATTTATCCATGGCCAGTGCCGATGCCATCACGCCACTGCCGGTATAAGGAATCCCCAACCAGTCCAGCGCACCTTGTATCGTGCCGTCTTCACCAAAACGGCCATGCAGGGCGATGATCACGCGATCAAACTGCTGCGCGACCAGCGCGGCCATATCCTGTTCGGCTGGGTCAAAAGCATGCGCATCCACACCCTGGCGCAACAATGCTGCCAACACTGCATTGCCACTTTTAAGCGACACATCGCGTTCCGCTGAACGGCCACCCAGTAACACGCCTACCTTGCCAAAATCCTGCATCTTCAACCCCTATCCCCTATGACTCGCACTTCCCGCTGTAACGTGACCCCTGTTTGCGCCAATACCGTAGCTGCCACATCGTCGATCAAATCTTCTATATCCGCTGCACTGGCATTACCCGCATTAACGATAAAGTTCGCATGCTTCATCGACACCTGCGCGCCACCCAGCTGCTTACCTTTTAAACCGCACAGCTCTATCAATCTTGCCGCGTAATCCCCTACCGGGTTACGAAACACCGACCCCGCATTGGGTTGTCCCAAGGGCTGGCTGGCAATGCGCTGCTGCAAAAGCTTTTTAATTTCCTGCTTCGATGCTGCACCGTCACCGACAGGCAACTCAAACCAGCCACCGACAAACCATTCTTCTGCTGCCACATGCAACACCACATGGCGATAATCCAATTCATAATCACTGCGCGTTCTTACTTGCAAATTGCCTTGACGATTTATGGTCAGCGCACGTCGCGCAATACGCCAGGTGTCACTCCCGTAGCAGCCCGCATTCATCGCCAGCGCCCCGCCTACCGTACCCGGGATTCCTGCCATAAACTCCGCCCCGATCAAATCCTGCCCTGCCGCAAATCGCGCCAGTTTCGGCGCCGCCACCCCGGCTTCCGCAAAGATTTCACCCGTTGCGTCATCTTTACGAGTTAAACGTATTTCCCGCAGCGCGCCATGCAACAAAATTACCGCACCGTTATAACCGCCATCACGCACTAACAAATTACTGCCCAGGCCTACGCAACTCACCGCCATATCAGCTGGCAAACTGCGCAAATACACCGCCATATCTTCCACATCGACAGGCACATACAACTGTGCTGCATGTCCACCTGCCCGCCAACTGACATGGCTGCTCATAGGCGCGTCATACTGCAACTCGCCACGCAACGCCGTGTTCAGGTCAGCGCACACTCGCAACCTCCAGCACTTGCGCTGGCGTATTACCTATCGACCCGGCGCCCATGGTCAGCACCACATCGCCATCCTGTACCGTAGCCAATATCGTTGCCGGCATGTCCGCCATCAGCTCAACAAACATTGGCTCGACCTTACCCGTCACCCGTATCGCACGCGCCAGTGCGCGCCCGTCTGCGGCGACTATCGGTGCTTCGCCTGCTGCATAGACTTCAGCCAGCAATAACACATCAACACTCGACAATACCTTTACAAAATCCTCAAACACATCACGGGTACGGGTGTAACGATGCGGCTGAAATGCCAGCACCAGACGCCGCCCTGGAAATGCAGCACGTGCTGCCGCCAATGTCGCGGCCATTTCTACTGGATGGTGTCCATAATCATCTACCAGCGTAAATGTCCCGCCCGCTGCAATAGCAACCTCACCATAACGCTGAAAACGCCGCCCTACCCCACGAAAATCAGCCAATGCCTGCGCAATTGCGGTTTCCGACGCGCCCACTTCCAACGCGATGGCAATCGCTGCCAAGGCGTTCAGCACGTTGTGTACGCCTGGTAAATTCAGCACCACATCCATCACATGACGACCACCGCCGTTGTGCACAGCAAAATGCATCTGGCCACCGACGTGACGTACATTCACTGCGCGTATATCCGCGCCCTCGCTCAAGCCGTAGCCCGTCACCGGCTTGGTAATCATCGGCATAATCGCACGCACATTGGCATCATCGACACACAGCACGGCGCGTCCATAGAATGGAATATGTTCAACAAATTCGACAAACGCCGCTTTCAATTTTTCGAAATCATGGCCATAGGTTTCCATATGGTCAGCATCAATATTCGTCACCACCGCCAGAACTGGCAACAAGTGTAAAAACGATGCATCGGACTCGTCGGCTTCAACCACGATGTAATTGCCCTGACCCAGCCTAGCGTTTGCACCTGCCGCTTCCAGCCTGCCGCCAATGACAAAAGTCGGGTCCATGCCAGCTTGCGCTAAAATGCTGGCGACCAGCGATGTTGTGGTGGTCTTGCCATGCGTCCCGGCAATCGCAATGCCCTGGCGCAAACGCATCAATTCAGCCAGCATAATCGCGCGTGGCACGACGGGAATCGCGCGTTCACGCGCAGCGACCACTTCGACGTTGTCGGCCTTGACCGCAGTCGATACCACCACAGCATCTGCCGCACCGATGTTGCTGGCGGCGTGCCCGACAAACACCTGCACACCCAGACTCTGTAAACGGCGCGTCACCGTGTTGTCCGCCATATCCGAACCCGTCACCACATAACCCAGGTTCTGCAAAACTTCAGCTATTCCGCTCATCCCTGAGCCGCCGATACCGACGAAATGGATTTGTTTTACTTTATGTTTCATTTCGCTAATCCCATGCATAGTTGCGCTACCGCCATCGTCGCATCTGGCTTAGCCAGTGATTTCGCTGCTTGCGCCATCACTAACAGCTGCGCGCTATCTAATTGTTGTAAGGTCGCGGCTAATTGCGCTGCGCTCAAATCCGCCTGCGGCAATAGTTTCGCCGCACCCGCTGCCACTAAAAACTGTGCATTGGTGGTCTGGTGATCATCAACCGCATACGGAAAAGGTACGAGCAATGCAGGTACACCTGCCGCTGCCAGCTCCGCCACTGTCAACGCCCCTGCGCGTGTAATTGCCACATCGCACCAGTCGTACACCTCAGCCATATCACTAATGTAATCGCGCACATCCGCACTCACAGCCACCGCCTGATAATTCTCGCGTAACTTGTCCACGTGCTTGGCGCCTGATTGATGTACGACTTCAGGTCGCTGCGCATCCGGGATCAGCGCTAACGCTTGCGGCACAATGTCATTCAATGCCGTTGCACCCAAACTGCCACCTACCACCAGCAAACGCAGACGGCGTTGTGCCTGCACTTGCTTGGCAGGCACTGCGGCAATGGTATTGCGCACAGGATTGCCCAGCCAACTCGTTGTCACTTTGCCGCAAGGAATAGGCTTATCCTGACGATTCGAAAATGCTGCCGGGAATCCGACAACTACCTTATCCGCCAAACACGCCAGTATCCGGTTAGTCAGCCCGGCAATCGAGTTCTGCTCATGCACGACCAAAGGCTTACCTAGCAACACCGCCATCATGCCGCCAGGAAAACTGGGATAGCCGCCCATGCCCAGCACCACATCCGGCTTGAATTTACGCAATGCGCCTAACGCCTGTGCAAATGCCACCAACAGCGTGAACGGCAATTTGATTTTGCGCAGCAAACCATTGCCACGCACACCACCCATTGATAAATTAGCCATGGTGTAACCATGCTCAGGCACGATGCGTGTTTCCATGCCGTGCTGAGTCCCCAGCCACACTACATTCCAGCCCGCATCACGCACCGCAGCAGCGACCGCCAGACCTGGGTATATATGCCCGCCTGTGCCGCCTGCCATGACCATGAGTGTGCGTGTTTTCATCAAGTGCCTTTTTTTCCACGTTGCAAGCAACGTGTTTCATAATCTACCCGCAGCAAAATCGCGATTGCCATGCAGTTGGCGACGATACCGCTGCCACCAAATGACAAGAACGGCAGCGTCAGGCCTTTAGTCGGCAACAACCCGACGTTTACGCCAATATTGATGCACGCCTGTACGCCTAACCACACGCCGATTCCCATCGCTGTTAATGCACAAAAATGGCGCTCTAATTTTGCTGCTGTACGTCCTATCTGGAATGCCCGTAATACCAGTGCGGCAAATAGTGCGATAACCGCTGCGACACCGATAAAACCCAACTCTTCGGCGATTACTGCGAGCAGGAAATCGGTATGCGCTTCCGGCAAATAAAACAGCTTTTCCACACTGCCCCCCAAACCTAACCCCGTCCACTGGCCACGACCAAATGCGATCAGGGCATGTGACAGCTGATAGCCTTTGCCATAAGGATCGGCCCACGGATCCATAAAGCCGACGATACGTTGCAAGCGATATGGCGAACTCCAGATCAAACCAATAAATCCGATTACCAGACCCACCAACAGCACACCGAATATTTTGAGATTCAGCCCGCCTAAAAACAGAATGGACATCGCTATCGCGATAATCACCACAAACGCACCAAAGTCAGGCTCACGCAGCAGTAATGCGCCGGTAAACAGCATGGCAATCAACATCGGCACAAAGCCCTGCTTAACACTGTGCATCAGTGACGCTTTGCGTACCGTGTAATCTGCGGCATACAATACGGCTGCCAGTTTCATCAATTCCGAAGGCTGCAGGTTCATAATGCCCATCGGCAGCCAGCGCTGACTTCCGTTCACATTACGGCCCACGCCGGGTATCAGCACTAACGCCAACAACGCCAATCCAGCCACAAACAGCCAGGGCGCATATTTTTGCCAGGTCGCGATCTGTACTTGAAACACAGCCCATGCCGCCATGCCGCCTATCAGCAAGAAAGTTAAATGCCGCTGCAGGAAAAAGGTAGGGTTATGGCCGCTAGCTTTATTCGCCTCGGCAATATCGATGGAGGCTGAATACACCATGACCAGACCAAATGACAACAAAGCCAGCGTCAACCAGATCAGCACGTAGTCGTACTCCGCCACATGGCGGCGTAATCTGGGTGCTGCAGCTCTATTAGTCATCGTTTCAGCCATGCGACACCTCAGCCTGGTTTTTCACTGCAGCTATAAACACTTCAGCCCGATGCGCATAATTCTTGAACATATCAAAACTGGCACAGGCAGGAGATAGCAATACCGCATCACCCGCCTGTGCCTGCGCATAAGCCATGGCAACAGCCTGCTCCATGCTTTCTGCACGCAAAATCGGCACACCCGCTGACGTTATCGCCTGCGCGATGAGTTCACCATCACGGCCAATTTGTACCACCGCACGCGCTGATTTTTTCACCGCGGCTGCAAGTGGGGTAAAGTCCTGCCCCTTGCCTTCGCCACCTACGATCAGCACCACGGGTTTATCCATACCGTTAAGCGCAGCTTCAGTCGCGCCTACGTTGGTACCCTTGGAATCATCATAAAAATCCACGCCGCCAATTTTTGCCACCCACTCCACGCGATGCGGCAACCCCTTGAATTCACGCATCGCCTTTGCTAACGGCGCATCCGGCAGGCCAGCCGCCGCGCACAGCGCCCAGGCTGCCAGCGCGTTGGCAGCATTATGCAAACCTGCCAGTGGCAAGTCTTTCATCGCCATCAACTGCTGCTTGCCACGGCACAGATAACCATCACGCAAACCGTATTCGTTATCCTGCTCGCTTGCATTCAAGCCGAACGTCACTACATCATGCTGCGCCATCGCCATACTGCGAGGGTCTTCACGATTCAATACCTGCACACCACCGGCTTTGAATATGCGTGCTTTGGTCGCGGCATAATCATCCATATCTGTATAACGATCCAGATGATCTTCGCTCACATTCAATACAGTCGCCGCCACTGGATGCAGCGTGTAAGTTGTTTCCAGTTGAAAACTTGATAACTCAAGCACGAATATCTCAGTCTCAGGATGCTCTTCCAATGCATCCAGCACCGGCAAACCGATGTTGCCTGCCATCAGGGTTTTCTTGCCCGCAGTACGGCACATCGCATCGACCATAGTGGTTACCGTGCTTTTGCCATTTGAGCCAGTAATCGCAATCACTTGCGACTTCTCCGGCAGTGCTTGCGCAAACAGTTCAACATCGCTCCACACCGAAACACCACGTTCTATTGCCGCTTGTATCAATGGCTGCTGCACAGGTACGCCGGGACTGATAATGATGCGATCCGCCCAGCTAAAATCTTCCGCCAAAAACTCACCTGCACTTAGCTTAATCGCCGGATTGATCGCCAGTAATGCAGGCAAATTGGCAGGCTGAGCTGCACTATCCGCCACTCGCAAATCGGCTCCACGGTGCGACAGCCAGCGTGCTGCTGCCAGCCCGCTATTGCCTAAGCCCAAGATTAGAATATGTTCACCGTACCAGTTCATATCAGCGGATTTTCAAGGTTGATAAACCAATTAACACCAGGATCATGGTGATAATCCAGAACCTCACCACGACTTGCGTTTCTTTCCAGCCCTTTAACTCATAGTGATGATGCAGCGGCGCCATCTTGAACACGCGTTTACCGCGCAGTTTGAACGACCCCACCTGTATCATTACCGACAAGGTTTCAATCACAAACACACCGCCCATAATGAACAACACTATTTCCTGACGCACTATCACTGCCACCACGCCTAGCGCCGCACCCAATGCCAATGCGCCAACGTCGCCCATGAACACTTCAGCGGGATAAGCGTTAAACCACAAGAACGCCAGACCCGCGCCAGCTATAGCCGCGCAGAACACCACCAGCTCACCGGCACCGGGTATATGCGGCACACCGAGATATTTGGAAAACACAGCATGACCTGCGACATAAGCAAACACAGCCAAAGCCGACGCAACCATCACGGTTGGCATAATCGCCAGACCATCCAGACCATCGGTTAAATTCACTGCATTACTTGAACCGACAATGACGAAGTAAGTCAGCACGACAAAACCTACCGTGCCCAATGGAATTGCGACGTGCTTGAAAAACGGCACGATCAGCTCAGTCTGTGCGGGCAATGCAGTGGAATATGCGATATATAAGGCAGCACCCAGACCAAACACCGACTGCCAGAAATATTTGGCTTTAGCCGACAAGCCCTTGGGATTGCGATAGACCACTTTACGGTAATCATCGACCCAACCTACCGCACCGAAACCCAACGTCGTCACCAACGCCACCCACACATAATGATTGTCCAGATCGCCCCACAAGAAGGTTGAAATTCCAATCGACATCAGTATCAGCGCGCCACCCATGGTCGGCGTACCGGCCTTGACTAAATGGCTTTGTGGACCGTCATCGCGCACCGATTGCCCAATTTTCATCGCAGTCAAACGACGAATAACATAAGGCCCCAACAGAAATGACATTGTTAATGAGGTCAGTGTTGCCAATACGGCACGCAACGTAATGTAATTGAACACATTAAACGCCCTGACATCTGCCGCTAAATGCTGAAATAGCCATAACAACATCAGGCTTGCTCCTCTAAAATTTTTACTACGCGTTCCATCTGCATGAAACGCGACCCCTTAACCAATACCGTCACGCCTGCTGACATTTGCGCCATAACCGCATCGGCCAATTCAGTCATGTCGTTAAAATGCTGTGCACCTGCGCCAAAACCACTGACTGCATTCGCACTCAAATCACCCAGCGCATACAACGCATCTATCCCCGCTACTTTTGCTGCTGCACCTACTCGTGTATGCATGACTGCGGCGTCGGCGCCCAATTCCCCCATATCACCCAACACCAAAATCTTGCGACCTGACATGTCAGCCAGTACCGCTATTGCTGCCAATGTTGAATCCGGGTTTGCGTTATAACTGTCATCTATGACGACGCCACCACGCCTGGCTGGTTTGCGCTGCAACCGCCCTTTCACACCCTGATAACTTTCCAGACCATTCTTAATGGCTGCCAGATCAATGCCCACCGCATGCGCTATCGCCGCTGCTGCCAATGCATTCATTACATTGTGCTCACCAGCCACTGCCAAATGCACAACAGCTGATACCATGCCGATCTGCAACGTTATTTCACTGCCTGAATCTTCTGCTCGGTAAGTTGCACTCACGTCATGCCCATGCACCAAGCCAAAATCGATAACGCTGCGTTTACCTGCCAATTCGCGCCACATAGCTGCATATGTATCATCTGCGTTAATGACGGCGACGCCTGTGCTAGCCAATCCTGCCAGGATCTCACCTTTGGCTGCTGCAATCGCGGCTTGCGAACCCAACATGCCGATGTGTGCCGTGCCCGCATTGATGATCGCTGCCACGTCCGGGTGTGCCAGCTCGGTCAAATAGGCAATCTCGCCTGCGTGATTCATACCCATTTCAACGACGGCGTATTGGTGATTCAGCTCCAGGCGCAGCAAAGTCAGCGGCATACCGACGTCATTATTCAAATTGCCCTGGGTGGCCAATACCGCCTCATCACCTGCTGCTGTACGCAAAATTGCAGCCAGCATTTCTTTCACCGAGGTTTTACCACTGCTACCGGTAATGGCCAGCACCTGGGCTGGCATACGCTGCCGCCAGACTGATGCAAGCTGCCCTAATGCCAGACGGGTATCATTAACCACCAGCGCAGGCGCAACATCCTGTCCAGCCTGCTCATCAACCACCACCGCTGCAGCACCTTGCGCCAGCGCTTGCGTGACATAGTCGTGACCATCAAACTTGTCGCCGCGCAGGGCGACAAACAGATCACCCGCCTGAATTTGGCGACTGTCAGTCGTTACCCGTGAAAATTCGACATCCGCCCCGAGTACACGGGCCGATATTGCCTGCGCTGCTGCGTGTGTCGTCCACATCATGCGGCACCCGCTTTCAACGCTGCTTGCGCCACAGTCACATCACTAAATGGATATTTCACACCAGCCACTTCCTGATAATCCTCATGCCCTTTGCCCGCTATCAGCACCACATCACCTGCCTGCGCCAGCTTGATAACCTTATTTATCGCCTGCACTCTATCTATTTCAACCATTTCCAGCCCATTCATCCCGGCGCAGATTGCGTCGATTATGGCTTGCGGTTGTTCACTGCGAGGATTGTCCGAGGTCACCATCGCGACATCGGCATAACGACTCACTGCCGCGCCCATGAGCGGACGCTTACCTGCGTCACGCTCACCACCACAACCAAACACACACCACAACTTCCCCGTTGGGTTCAATTCACGCAGTGTTTGCAACACTTTCTCCAGCGCATCCGGCGTGTGGGCGTAATCCACTACAACTAACGGTAAATTGCCGCCACCCAAAGTTTGCATACGCCCGGCGACAGGCTGAACCTGTTTCAGCACCTGCAGCGCATCAGCAAATGACACATCACTCACCAGCAACACCGCCAGGCTCGCGAGCAAGTTATGCGCGTTAAACCGTCCCAACAATGACGACTGCAAACGCCCAGTACCCCATGGCGTACTGACCTGCATGCTCAAACCCGCCAGGGACAACTGCAGATTGCTGCCCTGTACGTCCGCTGACTCAAAACCATAAGTCACGACCTTGGCTGCTGACTGCTGTAGCGCCAGTTCACGGCCTAATGCATCATCTATATTCAAAATGGCGTAACGCAATTCCGGCCAGCTAAACAACTTGCTTTTTACCGCCGCATAAGTGGCCATGTCACCGTGATAATCCAGGTGGTCCTGAGTGAAATTAGTCAACACCGCCACATCAAACCGCACTCCACGCACGCGGCCCTGGTCCAATCCATGCGATGACACTTCCATCGCCAGCGCGGTCACGCCCTCAACACAATAATCGCGCAATGCCGCTTGTACGACAGTCACATCCGGCGTGGTATTGCCGGTGTAATACAGATCTGGCGGAATACCATTGCCCAGAGTGCCAATAATTGCGGTCTTACGTGATAACTGATTCAGGCATTGCGCTATCCACTGCGTGCACGAAGTCTTACCATTCGTACCCGTGACACCTATCACCCATAAATCTGCACTGGGGTCGCCATACACAGCGGCCGCGATGTCACCCAAACTGTCGCGCAAATCTGCCACAGCAAAATTCGATACTGATGCAAACTCGTCAGGCCAGACAAAATCCTGCGCTTCCCAGACTACTGCGACCGCGCCTGCTGCTATCGCCGCAGCGATATAACGCCTGCCGTCACCTGCTTCACCAGGGTAAGCAGCAAACACCATTCCAGCACGCACTTGCCGACTGTCACTAGTGATGCCCGTTACACCTAAATGCGCAAAAGCCGCTAAAATATCAGCGGCTGGTTGACGTGCGATTAAGCTCATGTGGACTCGTCCTCCCCGGTAACTGTCGCAGGGATGGGTTTTTGCGTAATCTCTTTATCCGGCGCCACATCCAACTGACGTAGCGCACCTTGCATCACTTTTTTGAACACCGGTGCCGAGACCGTACCGCCGTAGTATTGTCCTGCGGATGGCTCATCGACCATCACCGCAATAATCAACCTTGGGTTGCTGGCTGGGGCAAAGCCGATAAATGAAGCAATATACTTGTCAGCGGAATAACCACCGCGGTCAGGCTTATGCGCCGTCCCGGTTTTACCCGCTACCCGATATCCTTCTATCTCAGCCTGTGGTGCAGTACCTTCTGGCGAAATCACACTTTCCAGCATCGGTATCAGCGCATCCGCGCTCTTCGCACTGAACACACGCGTACCAGGTTGACCTGCGCCATTTATTTTCAGCATCGTCACCGGCTTCATAACCCCATGATTGGTAAATACCGTATAAGCCCGTGCCAATTGCAACAGACTGACTGATATCCCGTTACCATAAGACATAGTTGCCTGTTCTATCGTGCGCCATTTCTGATAAGGGCGCAGGCTGCCTGATGCAGCACCGGGGAAACCGACCTGTGGCACAGTACCAAATCCTGCATTGTGAAAAGCTGTCCACATATATTCAGGCGTCATCGACAAGGCGATTTTTGATGCGCCGACGTTACTTGATTTCTGTATCACTTGCGACACCGTCAACATACCGTGCGGATGCGCATCATGAATACGTTTCGTGCCTATAACGTAGCTGCCATTTTCAGTATCAATCAGCGTATCAGGGCGATATTTACCCGTGTCCATCGCCGCCGCTATGGTAAACGGCTTCATGGTTGAACCTGGCTCATATTCATCTGTAACTGCATGGTTACGCATTTGCCACGGCTTTACGCCCTCACGGTTATTCGGATTAAATGACGGCGTATTTGCCAACGCCAAAATCTCACCTGTTTTTGCATCCAGCACCACTATTGCACCCGCTTTAGCTTTATTCGCCACCACTGCCGCCTGCAACTCGCGATACGCTAAATATTGCAAACGCATATCAATGGACAGGGTTAAATCCTGCCCAGGTTTCGGGCTCAAGATGCTTTCCACATCCTCAAAAATATTGCCTTTCCTGTCCTTGAGCACTCTGCGACTACCCGGCACCCCCGCCAGCACATTTTGATAAGCCAGCTCCATGCCTTCTTGCCCGCTATCATCCAACCCGGTAAAACCCAGTAAATGCGCTGCCACTTCACCCGCAGGGTAGTAACGCCGATATTCACGTTGCATCGCCAAACCTGCTATACCAAGCTTCGTCACCGCCTCTGCCTGACTCGGTGGCAAACGGCGTTTGATATACACAAACTCCTTATCCTTTTGTGCCAGCTTCGCCTGTATCTCCTGTACCGGCATACCCAACACAACTGCCAACTGTTTTAATTGCTGCGCATTTAATTGCGCCGCACTTGGATTCGCCCACAATGACTCTACTGGTGTGCTGATTGCCAATGGCTCGCCAGCTCTATCCGTTATCATGCCGCGATGCGCAGGTAGCTCGACTATACGACTCGCCAACGCATCACCCTTCTGCTGCAAAAACTCGTGGCGCAAACTTTGCAAATAAATCGCCCGCCCTGCCAGCACCAGCAGCATGCCTAATATCGCACCCAACACGACATAACCGCGCCAGCTATCCAGGTGTATCTCCAGCAAATGACTGATCGGCCTGCTCGCAATACGACTCACTGCGCGCCATCCTTAGGTTTGCCGGCGAAAACAACTTGTACATGCGCAGCATCAGGCAATTGCATTTGTAATTTTTCCGTTGCCAATTTCTCCACCCGTGCATGCATCGCCCAAGTGCTTTGCTCCAATTGCAACTGCCCCCACTCAACTTCCAGTTCGCGCTGTTTAAGCTGCGCCTGCTGCAATTCCACAAAAGTTTTGCGCGCTCTATGCTGACTGGTCACTACCGATAACGCACTGACAATAACCACAAACAGCAAAAACAAATGCACTCGACTCACAACGCCTCCATCACGCGCATCACCGCACTGCGCGCACGCGGGTTACGCGCCACTTCATCCGCCTCGGGCTTAACTGCACGCCCCACCAATTTCATTTTTGCAGCAGGAATATCCGCTGCCTTAATCGGCAATCTGGCTGGCAGCTCCGGTGAACTCGATAATTCACGCATAAACCGTTTAACGATACGGTCTTCCAAAGAATGGAAGCTGATTACCACCAACCGTCCCGTACTCGCCAACAAACCCGCACACGCAGGCAATGCTATCGATAATTCTTCAAGCTCACGGTTGATGTAAATCCGTATAGCCTGAAAGGTACGTGTCGCGGGGTTTTGCCCTGGCTCATGCCTAGTGATAACGGCCGCGATAAGCTGCGCAAGCTGCTTAGTGGTTGTAATCGGCGCGATTGTTCTTTGCGCAATAATCGCTCTTGCAATCGCCCTAGCATACCGCTCTTCACCATACTGACTTATCACCTCTTTTAAATCGGTCTCACCGACTACCGCCAGCCATTGCGCGGCTGTCTGGCCACGCGTGGTATCCATACGCATATCCAGTGGCGCGTCAAAACGAAAACTAAATCCTCGCTCTGCTTCATCCAACTGCGGCGATGACACGCCTAAATCCATTAACACACCATCTATCGCACTAACGCCACGTTGCGCCAATTCGGCAGCAACATGCTCAAAGCCACTGTGGATTAATTCGAAGCGAGGGTCATTGATAGCCGCACCTGCCGCTATCGCCTTGGGGTCTTTATCAAACGCATACAAACGACCCGACTCACCCAGCCGGCTCAAAATCAGTCGACTATGACCACCACGCCCGAATGTTGCATCAACATAGACGCCGTCAGCTTTGATATTGAGCGCATCGACTGCCGCTGTTAACAATACGGTTTCATGTTGCAAGCCCATGCTCACAACGAAAAACCCGCCAACTCTTCAGGCATTCCGCCATCTTTGAAAGTCAACGCAATATCCATTTGTTCCTGCCAGCGCGATTCATTCCACAATTCAAATTTCGCGCCCTGACCCACCATCACCACATTTTTTTCCAGCGCCGCAAATTCACGCAACATCGCAGGCAGCAGAATACGACCAGTCGCATCGAGCTCTAGCTCAGCCGCATTACCAATTAGCAAGCGCTGCAAACTACGGATTTGGGCATTAAAACCAGACAAGCTGTTCAGCTTTTTTTCGATAGGTTCCCACTCAAGCAGCGGGTACAACAATAGACATTTACTCGGATCAGCCGTCACGACCACACGGCCATCACCCCGCGCCAACAACACGTCACGATACTTGGACGGCACAGCAAGCCGACCTTTCGTATCCAAACTGAGTGTTGCAACGCCACGAAACATGATTAACCCTTCAAAAATCCATGGAGAAATTCTCCACTTTTTACCACTTTTTACCACCTGTTACCACTATAGATAATAAAAATGGACGGGTCAAGCAAGAAACTGAATTTTTTTAAATATTACAAGGACTTAGAACGATAATTGAATGCTAATATATGAAGAAAATTAAGCACATAGCGCACACAGTGAAAGTGCGCCATTAAGACTGAACAGCATTAGCTACGACCAAACTGGATTTACCGATACGGTACTGTACTGACACCACACAAAAATGCGTCCATTACGGTATCATCCCTGTCAGAAGAATTAAAGATTTCAGCAAAATATATCTAAAGAGGAACACCCATGCAGTCCAACACCCTGGCTGAAGAACCCGGCACCCGACGTGCGCAGCTATTACAAAAGATACAAGATGACCCCACCCTGCCTGCGCTAGGGAGTGCAGTCATGCAGGTACTGAAAATCACTTCGTCAAGCAACGAAGCGGTATACAGTCTGGCGCACTTTATTTTATCCGATGTCGCCTTAACCCAAAAAATCCTCAGTATCGCCAATACCGCCAGCTATCGCACGGCATCAGGCAATACCGTCACAACCATGTCCAAGGCAATATTTCTGCTCGGCTTTGATGCAGTAAAAGATGTCGCGTTAGCGATGTTGCTGGTAGAGGGCATGACTGGAAAATCCGCGATTAATATACGCACAGAATTGCTCAAATCTCTGGGTGCCAGTCTGGCGGGGCGCGAACTGGCAAAACTAGGAATTTACTCCGATTCAGAAGAAGCCGCTGTAGTGGGGCTATTCAAAAATCTGGGGCGCCTGCTCGTCGCCATGCACGATCAGGCGGCTTATGATGAAATCATGGCCATCAGCGCCACAGGCACCTGTTCCCCTGAACAAGCCGCTATTCGGGTATTGGGATGTGGTTTTGACCGATTAACAGAATCGGTGCTGCAGCAATGGAAAATCCCCAACACCATTATCAAAGCACTTACACCACTGACGACAGGAACACTCAAACCCGCCACCACACGCCAGGAGGGTTTACAGCAAATCGCAGCGTTCAGTACAGATGCGGCCACACTACTCACCCAAACCGGGAAAATAGATCCCAACCTGATGAGCAAAACATTATTAGCACGCTATGGCGCTGCATTTGGCATGGACCACCACGCATTAACCGCCTTACTCACACGGGTAACAGAAGAAACTCACACATTAACCAATGCCATCTTTTCTGCACCTGCCACCACACCGCCCGTAGAAAACACATCTGCAGTCCTTTTATCCGCCGACGCACTGGATGATTTTTTGCTTGCCGCGCCAGAAATCAACAGCATACCCAGCAATCAGCGTCACCCCAGCGGCAAACCAATGAACGCACGCGACATGCTCTTGTCCGGGGTACAAGACGTGACCGAAATGAGCGCTTCCGGGCGCTGCAAGCCAAATGAAATCATCATGCTAGTGCTGGAAATACTCTATCGCAGCATGGGGTTCCGCTTTGCTACTGCCTGCGTCAAAGATGTCAAAACCCAGCAGTTCCGCGCGCGCCTGAGTGTCGGTGAAGATGAAACAGAGCGTCAGGCTGGATTCGTGTTTCCTGCTGCTCCCAGTCGGGATTTGTTTCATCTGGCGATGGAAAATAATGCAGACGTATTAATTTCAGACGCATCCGCACCCAACGTGCGCGCACTTATTCCTGCCTGGCACCTCGCACTCCTGCCCGACGCTGCAAGTTTTATCGTGTTGCCGCTGGTATTACAAAACAAAGCAGTGGGTTTAATCTATGCCGATCGCGCCTGCGTAGCGACAGAGGGCGTCCCCGCTGACGAGGCCGCATTGATCAAAATGTTAAAAACGCAGATTATTACGGCATTAACCCCCCACAAAAAACAGTGAGGGCAATGTATAGAAAGGGTGAAGCTGATCGATAAGCCGGGTTTTGTCGCGAGCAATCATTCCTCTAGGCGTTTGGTCACCCAAACGCTCAAGCAGTCTACCCGCAGGCTCAGCGAGCAGCTTCAACGCCTGCCTATTTGACCTTGCTCCAGATGGAGGTTACCGCGTTTCACATCCATCCATCTTGCGATGGATTTACTCGTCTCTGTGGCCCTATTCCTCGCCTCACGGCGGCCAGCCATTAACTGGCATCCTGCTCTATGGAGCCCGGACTTTCCTCCCCCCCGATTACTCAAGGCGGCGATTGCTTGATCAGCTTCGGGGCGTATTTTACCTTATTCCAGCTTGAACCAGACTTTTATCTCCATCAGCGACTTGACCGCTCGCCCTGATTTTTGGGCGGGAGCAAACTTTCCCTGCCTAAATGCCTCCAGTGCGGACTCATCAAACACACCAGCAGGTGTGGCATCTACTACCTTAACCTCTTCCACCTTGCCAGTTTCGTCGAGCTTGATCCGCAATACTACCCAGCCTTGCTGGTTATTAGCTGCCGCAGCAGCCGGGTATATCGGCTGTATATTTAATAAAGCACGCGGGTGCACATCGACTTCTTTTGCCGTGTAATAAGTTGTATCCACATTCAGAGGCAAATCAATTTGCGGCAATTTATCCGGGCTGAGCGGCGCAATTGCTGCAACCGGTGCAACCGCCTGCTGGCCAGTCTCAGTAATGGATACGGGGGCCGCAGCAACTTGAGGGGATGGCGCAACAGGCACGCTGGTCGAAGAAGGCACGGTGGCTTGCAACACGGGTTGTGACAATGCAACTACCGATGTAACTGGATGAATAGTCTGCACAGGGGCAGGCTGGGTAAATCGTACCTGCATGACCGCCGGCACACCCATTGCAACTTTGGCCGGCACAATGCGCACCAAGCCGATGATGGCTGCATGCAACCCCAATGACAGCAACAAAGCCGCCAGCACACGGCGTGCGGCAGGGCTTAATTCAGGCTCTTGTAGAGTAGCGGGGTGCGACATAGCCGCCTTGCAATCAATGTAAGGTGCGCGGCATGGCCAGTACAAACGATGGAATTTCTGCATCAAAATGTTCGCCATCTTCAGCTATCATTTGATAAGTCCCGCGCATCGTTCCTACTGGCGTGTTCATTGCGGTACCACTGGTATATTCGAATGCCTCACCTGGTTTCAGCATCGGCTGTTCACCGACCACGCCCAGCCCACGCACTTCTTGTACGCGATCCTCAGCATCGGTAATGATCCAGTGCCGCGACACCAGCTGTGCCGCTTGCGTACCGGTATTGGCGATAGTGATTGTGTAAGCAAACACGTATCGATCTACATCAGGATCAGATTGCTCTGCCAAATAAGTAGTTTTCACCGTGACTGTAATATGATTTTTTCTGCTATCGCCCATAGTATCTTTCTGTTCTGGCCTGCTGTTACTGGCACACAATTCAAGGTAAAATCTTAAACTTTAACGCACTGTCCTCACTTTTAAGGAACCATCATGTCCAGACAATTCCGCATCGCACCGAGTATTTTATCCGCCAATTTCGCAAAATTAGGACAAGAAGTAACCGATGTGATTGCTTCAGGCACAGACATCATTCACTTTGACGTGATGGATAACCATTACGTACCTAACTTGACGATAGGTCCTTTGGTGTGTGAATCACTGCGCCCTGTGACCAATGCGTTTATCGACGTACATTTGATGGTTAAACCGGTAGATCGCATTATCCCTGATTTTGCTAAAGCTGGGGCGAACATGATTACATTTCACCCAGAAGCATCTGAACACATCGACCGCACCCTGGCGCTGATTAAGGAATCAGGCTGCAAAGCGGGTCTGGTATTCAACCCGGCTACCTCACTAAGTTACCTGGATCACGTCATGGACAAACTCGACATGATATTGCTGATGTCAGTCAACCCAGGTTTCGGTGGCCAAAAATTTATAGATGAAACCCTGAACAAAATCCGCGCCGTACGCCAGCGTATCGACGCATCAGGCCGTGATATCTGGCTGGAGGTGGATGGCGGCGTGAAAGTTGACAACATCGCTGAAATCGCCCGCGCTGGTGCCGATACTTTTGTTGCAGGCTCTGCAATTTTTAGCGCGGCTAAAGATACCGACCCTAACCGTTATGACACCGTGGTTGCTGCCATGCGCGCTGAATTGGCAAAGGTCTAATCGATGAAATTTCCTATTGCAATCAAAGCTGTTGTTATTGATCTGGACGGCACACTACTTAACACCGCACCTGATTTGGCGTACGCAGCCGAACTGATGATGGCCGAATTGGGCTTGCCTGCCGTACCGCTCGCCACTATCAAAACTTACATCGGCAACGGCGTATCACGCCTGGCCAAGCGTGTGTTGACCGGTGACATGGACGCCGAACCAGATGCTGATTTATTTGCGCGTGCCTATCCGATTTACGAAAAACACTATGGTGCCAATGTATCACGCTACTCGCGCCCGTTTGATGGCGTGGTTGCGGGTTTGGAAGCATTTAAAGCCATGGGTGTGCACATCGCCTGCATCACCAACAAAGCCGAGAAATACACCGTGCCTTTATTAAAAGACACTGGCCTGTTTGATTATTTTGAACTGGTTTTATCCGGTGACAGCCTGCCTAAGCGCAAACCAGATCCATTACCTTTACTTCACGCCTGCAAGCTGTTTGGCATAGAACCTCATGAGTTATTGCTCATCGGTGATTCGCTGAATGACACGCAAGCCGCACGCGCTGCAGGTTGTCCAGTATTCTGCGTACCTTATGGCTACAATCGCGGACGCTCAGTTGAGGAACTGGATTTAGACGCGGTCACACCTACGCTATTAGACGCAGCAAAATTGACTGTGAAAGCCGCTTAAATGATGACACTTACCCTTACGATGAAACTTGCAGCGCGATGGCGGCGATGGTGGCTTAACTAGCACAACCGTCCTCCTATTCATCGTAAAAGGTAAGCATTATCATGACTGAACAGCAATTTTTTGAACTCGCCAAACTAGGCTACAACCGTATCCCGCTGACCCGTGAATTACCGGCGGATTTGGATACGCCGCTTTCCATTTACCTCAAACTCGCCAACGCGCCCTATTCTTATTTATTAGAATCTGTCGTCGGTGGTGAGCAATTTGGGCGTTACTCGTTTATCGGCCTGCCCGCCCGCACCGTATTGCGCGTGCACGGGCATCTGGTAACGGTTGAAACTGATGGCGTCAAAGTCGAGCAACACGACAGCCCAGATCCCCTGGCATTTATCGAAGCCTACAAGCAACGTTTTAATGCTGCAGACTTACCCAATTTACCGCGTTTTTCAGGCGGCCTGGCGGGCTATTTCGGCTATGACACCGTGCGTTATATTGAAAAACGTCTGGCGCACACGCACAAGGTCGATACCCTGCACACACCGGACAGCCTGCTTTTGCTCACGGAAGAACTGGTCGTTGTCGACAATCTCAGCGGTACGTTAAGCCTGATCATCTATGTCGATCCACTTGAAGCCGATGCTTACAGCAAAGGCTACACGCGACTGAATGAGCTTACAGAGCAGTTACGCACACCATTAAAAGCACCGAACATTGAAGTCATCGCCCCCGCTGAAGTTACCTCGGAATTTGGCGAAGATGCGTTCAAAGCGGCTGTTATTCGTGCGCAGGAATACATCCTTAATGGCGACATCATGCAAGTGGTGTTGAGCCAGCGCATGTCACGCCCGTTCCACGCCAGTCCGCTCACGCTCTACCGCGCTTTACGCAGCCTGAATCCATCGCCGTACATGTTCTATTACGACATGGGTGGTTTTCATGTTGTAGGTGCGTCGCCTGAAATCCTCGTGCGTCTGGAAGACGATACCGTCACCGTGCGCCCCATTGCCGGCACACGCCCACGCGGCGCAAATCGCGAATCCGATGCAGCACTGGCTGTTGAACTATTAGCTGACCCCAAAGAATGCGCCGAGCATTTGCAATTGCTGGATTTAGGCCGCAATGACGCAGGTCGCGTCGCCGTCACTGGCAGCGTCAAAGTCACGGAAAACATGCAAATCGAACGCTACTCACACGTCATGCATATCGTCTCCAATGTCGAAGGCAAGCTCAAACCTGGCCTGACCGCAATGGATGTAATGCGCGCGACCTTCCCGGCAGGCACGGTTTCAGGCGCACCGAAAGTACGCGCCATGGAAATCATCGACGAGCTAGAGCCGAGCAAGCGCGGCATTTACGCAGGCGCGGTGGGTTATTTGAGCTTTAACGGGTCTATGGATTTAGCCATCGCCATCCGCACCGCCGTCATCAAGGACAATATGCTCTATGTTCAGGCAGGTGCAGGCATCGTCGCCGACTCCGTGCCCGACAGCGAATGGATAGAAACTCAGAACAAGGCCCGCGCGGTAATACGCGCTGCGGAATTGGCGCAGGCAGGCTTAACCGGGTTGGGAGAATAACATGCTGATCATGATAGATAACTACGACTCCTTCACCTACAACCTCGTGCAGTACTTTGGCGAGCTGGGTGCGGATGTGCGCGTATTTCGCAACGACGAGATTGATATCCCTGCCATCAGCGCATTACAACCTGACCATATCGTCATTTCACCGGGGCCGTGTACGCCCAATGAAGCGGGTATTTCCGTGCCGGTGATAAAACATTTTGCTGGCAGCGTGCCCATCCTTGGGGTGTGCCTGGGGCATCAAAGCATAGGCCAGGCATTCGGTGGCAAAATCATCCGCGCGCAACAGCTTATGCATGGTAAAACCTCTATGGTGCATCATAAGGACACCGGCGTATTTGCGGGTTTACCTAACCCGCTCCGCGCCACACGCTATCATTCCCTGGTTATCGAGCGTGACAGCCTGCCTGAATGCCTGGAAATCACCGCATGGACTGACGACGGCGAAATCATGGGCGTGCGCCACAAAACACTGGCCGTCGAAGGTGTGCAATTCCACCCGGAATCCATACTGACTGAATACGGGCATGAGATGCTGGCAAACTTTTTGAAAGTGCGCGCATGAACGTTACGCCACTGCTCAACCAGCTCATCGCCGGGCATGATTTACGTCACAACCAAATGCACGACCTGATGCAGGCCATCATGACCGGCGCGCTTTCGCCTGCACTCATCGCCGCGTGTTTAATTGCGTTGCGTTGCAAAGGCGAGAGCGTGATCGAATTGGCTGCAGCGGCGGAAGTGATGCGTGCGTTATCGACCAAAGTACCGTTGCATCATCTGCCGCATCTAGTTGACACTTGCGGCACCGGTGGTGACGGCGCACACACTTTCAACATCTCCACCGCCGCCGCATTCGTCTCTGCGGCGGCTGGTGCAAATGTCGCCAAGCACGGCGGGCGTTCAGTCTCATCCACCTCAGGCAGTGCAGACGTACTCGAAGCGTTGGGCATCAACGTCAACCTTAATCCGGCGCAAGTCGCCCTATGTGTAGAACAGGTCGGCATCGGCTTCATGTTCGCGCCCAATCACCACAGCGCGATGAAACACGCTGCACCCGTGCGTCGCGAGCTAGGTGTGCGCACCTTGTTTAACCTGCTCGGCCCGATGACCAATCCCGCTGACGCACCCAATCAAGTCATGGGTGTATTCGCCCGCGAACTCACCGGCAAGCTGGCACACGTGCTGCAAACCCTGGGCAGCCAGCATGTCATGGTAGTACATGCCGCTGATGGCATGGATGAGCTGAGTTTAAGCGGCGTGAGTTACATCGCCGAGTTGCACAATGGCAGCGTCACCGAATACGAAATCACGCCTGAACAATTCGGCCTGGCGCGCGCAGACCATGCCAACCTCGCGGTCGACAGCGTAGACACTGCCAAAGCCATGCTCATCGCCGCCCTCAGCAACCAGCACCGCGCCGCCAGCGACATCGTCGCGCTTAACGCTGGCGCGGCAATATATGTCGCAGGCATCACACCCATCCTGGCCGATGGCGTGAAACTGGCCATGCAACAAATTACCTCAGGCGCAGCACTGCGCAAACTCGAACAACTAAAAAATTTAAGCCAACATGTCTGACATACTCAATAAAATCCTTGCCACCAAACACCGTGAAGTGGTCGCTGCGCACAGCCAAATTCCATTGGCTGAAATCAAGGCACGCGCACTGGCCATGCCTGCGCCACGCGACTTTGTCGGCGCCATTCGCCAGCGCGTCGCTCAACAACGCCCCGCCGTCATCGCCGAAATCAAACGCGCCAGCCCATCCAAAGGCCTGCTCCGTGCCGATTTTCAACCTGCCGAAATTGCCAAAAGTTACGCCCAGCACGGCGCAGCCTGCCTATCTGTGCTCACCGATGTCGATTATTTCCAAGGCAGTGCAGATTATCTGATCGCCGCCCGTGCCGCTTGCGACATCCCCGTACTGCGTAAAGATTTCATCATTGACCCATACCAAATCTATGAAGCGCGTGCCATGGGTGCTGACGCCATACTCCTCATTGTTACCGCCTTGAGTCTGGAACAAATGCAAGCCCTGGAAGCCCTCGCCACCGATCTGGGCATGGCCGTTCTGGTCGAGTCCCACAACAGCGGCGAACTCAACTTTGCGCTGCAACTCGACACCCCGCTACAAGGCATCAATAACCGCAACCTTCGCACCTTTGAAACCAGTCTGGACACAACATTACAGATGCTCAAACAAATAGATGAGAGCCGCATCGTCATCACTGAAAGTGGCATCCACAGTCGTGCCGATGTTGAGCTAATGCAATCTCATGGCGTATATGGATTTTTGGTGGGCGAAGCATTTATGCGGGCGGAAGAACCTGGAGTGGAACTGGCGCGACTGTTTGGGTGAACCAGACAACGGATGCGGGAATGTTAGATTCCCCTACCCAGCTCCTCACAGGCATACGCTCATATCTGACAATCCAGGCATAGCGCATAGGCTAATTCTGGAGAATCCGGCTACCTACCGTCACTATCCACGATGCATCCCATACGCCTAATCAAGCTTATCTGAGCACGCAGCAGACGTTTAACATCCATCAAATTTTCACCACACTGTTGTATTCACATCAGAATAAATTTCACTTCAATACGTCTTAGTATAATTTCAGCCAATGCGCTGCCACACCAGAAAACATCAGCATCTACGCATAGATGAACTAGATGCGTGGGTACAATATATTTCTGCTTTAACATTGGGTAAAATGCTAGTATGAGCGTGCTATTCACAAAGGAGGAACTAGCTTGATTATTTGAGCCAGCTTTGTGTGTAGACATGTTTTTTAAACTTATAATTCAAAGATATAAGTCACTAAACTAAGTACTTTAATTTATTACTGGCCAATGATAAATGAAAAAGAAAAATATTAAGGCTGCCTGTCTCGATGTCGAATGGATTGGCCATCCACAATGCAATACCTGCGCCGTACGTAATTCATTACTGTTTTCGGACATACCAGATGAAATACTGAATCCTTTCTTAATATCAGTTGATAATTACCATTTCCACCCTCGCGCCCACCTATATGAGAAAGGAAATGCTGGTAGTGATCTTTTCTCCATCCGTAGCGGCATAGTCAAGCTAGAGCAATCCATGCCTAATGGGGCATTACGTGTTGTACGCCTGTTGCATGTCGGGGACGTAGTCGGGTTGGAAGCGCTGACGGGAGAACATTACCACCACAGTGCTGTCGCACTGAACGAAGTTGATGCTTGTCGCATCCCCATGCAAGTCATTCGCGACCTGAATAAACACAGTCCAAAACTGCATATGCAACTCATGTTGCGCCTGCAAAAGAGTCTGGATGAAGCCGATGATTTTATTTTGCAGCTTTCGACCGGGGGTGCCACTGCGAGATTAGCACGTCTGCTACTTAAGCTTTCCGCCTCTGCAGATCATGAGCCGTTCCTCGCACCTAGCCGCGAGGACATCGGCGCAATGCTTGGCGTGACCACTGAAACCGCCAGTCGAGTAATGGCCGAGTTTAAACGTCAGGGCTGGCTACGTGAAGTTCATGGTCAGTGTGTCAGTTGCGACTGTAGCCAGTTGGCGCGATTAGCCATGGATTTAGGTTGATATTTGTCAATGACGTGTAGTAGCTTCGCACGTATGATACGTGACATGAATTACGCAACAGGACATTATCATCCAGAATCAGCTAGTATGTAATGAGTTGTAAATTTTTAACGGATAAGGCATACAATATGTTCAGGACAAAACAGGGAAAAGAAATGAAAATAACACGTCAAAAATATGCATTACGCCCTATTGCAGCGATAGTAAGTTTGTTATTTGCTTCATGGGGAGGCCAGCCAGTTATGGCAGCCCAACCTGATACTGTGCCGGCAGGCACAGCTTCCCAAGCAGGAACAGCCGCCCAGACTGGATCAGGTTCAGTCACCGACACCGCCCGGACTGGGATCGGCGCACCAGACACAACGACTACCACAGCAACTTCAACCAATGTGGTGCAACCTGAAATGATGCCAGCACAAAGAAATATTAAGGGTGAACCGCTATTTGAAGGTATTGTTGCTGGCAGCTTCCTATTATTTCCTTCCGTAGACTTGAGCCTGATCTCTGATGACAACATCTATGGCACCCGCACTCAGGAAGCACGCGACCTGATCGTCACGCTAACCCCATCTATAGTTGCCCGCTCGAACTGGGAAAAACACCGTCTGAACTTCACCGCTGGCGTGTCTGCTGACCACTATGACAAGTATGGCAGCGAAAATGTAACCGACTGGTGGCTAGGTACTGATGGACGTTATGATCTGTCCGATCGATCCAATCTGTTTGGGGGATTACGGGCCACGCAAGAACACGAAGACCGCGCATCGCCTGAAGCGCAGCTGGCCGGCGGGAGCGAACCCACCACTTACACGACCATGCACGCCAATATGGGCTTTGCTCACCGCTTCGATAAAATAAACCTGCGTACCGCCGTGGTGGAAGAAAAGCTGGATTACAACAATCCAGTAGGAATGACGGCAGGCACGACTAACAATGACCGTGACCGCACTTTACGTTCGGTAGGTGTACGAGTTGGCGTGCCAATTTCCGAGAAAAATGAAGTGTTTGCACAGGCCGCCACCGACCAACGTACCTACGATCAAACTGTCGATGACAACGGCTACCAGCGCAGTTCCGATGGCTATCGTGTCAGTGTAGGTGCACGTTCAAAAATCGCGTCGAACATGCAGGCAGAAGGCTTTGTTGGCCAAATGACCCAGAATTATGACGATGCCCGTCTGCCGGATGTGAGCAAACCTTACTACGGTGGTCGCTTTACCTGGCAACCAGACAACCGCACCCGTATCAGCGCCCTGCTGGACCGTTCCATCAATGAAACTACCCTGCCGGGTGCCTCCAGTTATGTAGATACAACTGTCACTGGCAAGGTTGAACGGGAAATTGGAGCAAAAACAGTTTTTGATGCATTCGTGAGCAATAGCGAAAGTGATTATCAGGGGAGCACGCTTACAAACAAGACAACATCGACTGGTGTGGGTATAAAGCACTATGTCAGCGATCACGTTTTCTATGGCGCGGATTACCGTTTCACCCATCGCGACTCCAATGAAGCGGTTTACGATTATTACCGTAACCAGCTCATGTTCACACTGGGCTATGGTCCGAAGCGGAATTTTGGCTCGGCTGGTGGTAGCGATGAAGTCGTAGCGTCACTGCTTGAACTGATGCCAGACACCAATTTTGGCGGCCTGTATATCGGCGGAATGCTGGGACACGACTCTTTCGGCACACAAACGGTAGGTGCTAGCGGTGGTAGTGGATCGACTGACACTGGCCCCATGGGCGATCTTGGTTTGACCTCGGGCTTATTCCTTGGTTACAACTTCAAGATCAATCAACATTGGTTAGTCGCGCCTGAACTGGAGGTAGAACACAGCAATGCCAGCTGGTTCCACACCAAAGACAAGTCAGATGCAAATACCACATCTGCGAGCAATGGAGACAGCGTTGGCCTGGGTGTCAGGGTTGGTTATGAAGGACAAAGCGGCAGCGTGATTTATGGTCGCCTGGGTCAGGTTAGAACTGATGTGCATTCTTATTACGGAGAAAATGCGGCACCTGCTGGCGCCTACAACCAGACCGACACATTAACAGGTACCCGTTATGGCATTGGTACTGATGTTCCAGCGAGCAACAATATGTTCGTGCGACTGGATTATACCTACACTGATTATGGCAGTTTCAACGCACCCTACGCTACTACTGGAGGCACTGTGAATGAACAGATGTCTAATGAAGAAACCTTGTTCCGACTCGGTTTGGGCTGGAAATTTGGCGGACATCTACCAAAAGCTAAAGTATATGCAGCACCTGTATCAGGCTTCTATGTAGGCGCGGCTTTGGGACACGGCAGTCTGGATTCGCAGGTCGACGGCATACAAAATGATTCCAGTGGTTGTACCAACTGTTATTTCACTGGTGCATTTGCTGACATTGGCAGCAGTGCTGGACTGTTTGGTGGTTATGGCTGGGCATTCAATCGTTGGTATTTAGGTCTTGAACTGGAGGCTGATGCTAATGGCCCACATTGGCAGCATGAAATCAGTGGAACCAGTGGCCGCGACTTCTCGGCCGCCAAAAAAGGCGACTTGGGCTATGCGGTGCGTGTGGGTTACACCTTACCAAATGGCGTGTTGTTATACGGCCGTGTAGGTGAAGTGAATGCCAAGTTCAATACCACTTGGGTCAAGGGTGGCAACTCATCAGCCTGGGTTGACCGTGATGATAAAATCAAGGGCAATCGCTTGGGTCTTGGCGCTGAAATACCCGTAGGTGCAGGTTATACACGATTTGACTATACCTACACGGTGTATGACAAATATAGCTTTGTAACCACGCAGGCGCAGCCTGACTCAATGACCTTTGCTAACAGCGAAAGCCTGTTCCGTCTGGGTTTAGGCTACCGTTTCTAAGACTGATTAAAAATTTATTGAAAATTGAGCTTTATCAATGACAATCTGACAATATCGTCATATATTTGTAAGCACCAACAGTATCCATGCCGAGGCGTAAGTTTCGGCATGGCGGAATGGGAAATCCGCTTGGTATCTGTTAATTTTTCCCTATCACACGAGGAGCGTTATTATGCAAAACGAATTTAAACTAAAGCGTTTGATTATTGCAGGTGGTGTCGCAGTATTTTCATTGTTGGCCGCGCCTATCATTAGCACCAGTCATGTTTCTTTAGTATCAGTCGCTCAAGCTGCCGAGGGTACTGAAGGCGGTCATACTGGCGAAAGTGGTGGCGGCAGTGGTAGCGGCAAAGGTCAGGCCAAAAAAGGCAGTACACATGAAAGCGGCCATGGTGGCGCATCCAAATCAACTGAATCTGTTCTGAGTGGTGAAGAGACAGATTCTGACAAAAAGGGTCCAAACTACAAAGGTGGTTCGTCAGCCGCAGGCAAGAAAGGCAAACCAGCCTACGCAGGTGACGTTGCAGTGACTGGCTACGACTCCGCTGTTGAAATGGGCCGTCTGAACGTGGCTAAATCTCCTTCCAAAGTAATTGATAAGGCGGATAAAGATGCGCTCGTTACGCTATTTGCCACACCTGAGCTATATAAATTAGCAACATTGGCTGATGTAATTGCTGCGATCAAGAGTGGCGTCTTGCCAGGTACGACTACTCCGATAGTGCGTATTGATTCGCCATTACAAAACCTTGGTTTGTACAAGGATTTGTTGACAGATGGCAAACTAGTATCTGCTGCTGGTACAGAATTTAGCGGATTAAGCAATCTTGATTTACTGGCTATCTTCATAGGTGGCGCTGCAGATAAGGCTGGTGCCGCTGTATCACCTGATACCATAACCAACTTGAATATCATTTTTGGTTTAACCGACAAAATGTCAGCAACAGATGTCGCTACAGTAGCAGCTGGTGCTGCGGCAGTTCAAGCGGCCATTCTGGAAGCGCATAGCGAGTAATATGGCTGTATTGAACCAGCGACGTATCTAGCTGCGCCGATTCAAGCAATAAAATAGTAGAATAAAAACAGGGCGAGATTTATCTTGCCCTGTTTTACTTCAGCTGCTGTCCGAGTGCGTCTTAGCTTGGACTAGCCTGCTGATTGACCCTTGTCTGTAATTTTGCCGTGAAGGAGTAATTATGAATAAGAAACTGTTAATTTCCGCCGTGCTTTTAACTGCTATTGCCATACCATTTCGGGCAGCAGTAGCCGCAGATCAAACGCGCACCCAAACTCAACTACAAACACAGGACCAGATATATGGCAGTCAGTTAATGACCCGCCAGGAGCGTACGACTTATCGTAATGAGATGCGCAAGGCAAAAACTGAGCAGGAGCGTGAACAAATTCGCAATCAGCATCACGAACAAATGCAAGTCAGAGCTAAAGAACGCGGGGTTACATTGCCAAGCACTCCTCCCGCAATGGGTGGTGGTATGGGATCAGGTGGTGGTATGGGTGGTGGTATGGGTTCTGGAGGCGGTTCTGGTGGTGGTAAATAAGGTCGCTGATTTTACTTTACTCTAAACGCAACAGAGTAATTTGTCACCCAAGACCAAAGCACAATTTGCTGCCTTGGTCTTGGGTGATTTTCACTTAAAAAATAGTTTTATCACTAATTAATCGTTCACTTGGCTACGTCGCCCATTTTGCCCACAATTGTAGCTGGACTGCCAAAATAAATTCCAATTCACCAACGTAATTTACGCCATGCCGATTGCTGTACCGAGTTTAAAAAAGTCCAGGCCACCAGGCGACTTTGTTTCTGTCCCTGATTCATAGTGATGGTTTTATACTCTTGCACACCAGCTAGTTTCAATGCAGCATAAATGCCGGGCAAACTGGCTGATTTGGACACCAGCGTGGTAAACCAGTAACAGCGAGTAGGTATCTGCGCGCTTTCACTTATCATGCGCTGAATGAAATTCAGCTCGCCACCGACACACCATAACTCAGCATCTTTACCGCCGAAATTAAGAGCTGGTTCGTCCTGATTCTTTGCTTTACCCAAGTTCTGCCATTTCCGCTGCGACCCGGCACGGGCTTCGGCTGGAGTAGCATGAAACGGCGGATTGCACAGAGTCAAATCGAACCATTCATGCTCATGAATAATGCCTTTAAAAATCATATTGGCATCAGGCTGTAAACGTAGCGAGATGTGTTGTGAGTGCGCTGGATTAGCGTTCAATATGACCTGCGCATTAGCCAATGAATCTGTATTAATATCACTCGCAACGAAGTCCCAGCCGTACTCACTGTGCCCGATTAGCGGGTAAATGCAATTCGCACCGGTGCCAACATCCAGCACCTGTACGATTTTAGGAACCACACCGCGATTGCTTGCCGCCAATAGATCAGCCAGGTTATGCACATAGTCAGCTCGCCCGGGCACAGGTGGACAAAGGTTTTGCGACGGAATATCCCAGTCCCTGATGCCGTAACTATCTTGCAACAAGGCTCTATTCAACGCTTTGACCGCCGCGGGATCAGCAAAATCTATACTTAGCTCACCATACGCATTCACGCTGGCAAACTTAGTTAATACGACATCCACAAGCATCAGCCGCTCAAAATCATAACGCCCTTGATGCCGGTTGCGTGGGTGTAAGGTATCTCCCTGTACAGAAACTTCGACTGACTGAGGTTTGTTGCCTTTAAATCGCATAAGCTCTTTAATCTTGCTAATAGTCACTCAGTATTTCATTACACCACAGGAAAGGCAATATACATACTATGGACTTAATCGTTTGAATGGGGTCAGTTCTGACATTGATACACTTTTCCGATATGCCACAATCGGCTAATCACATCATGCTGTATGCTATCATTGACCTGTACCTACGCTATTCAGCGCGCATCTGTTTATATAAGCGGATCAGGTGCATTTATTATGTGTGAGGACAAAGCAATGGAAGAAGCGCTCAATGCGCATTTACTCGTCGTTGATGATGACGATGGTTTGCGGAATTTGCTCGAACAATATCTTACCGGAAATGGGTTCACCGTAAGTCTTGCAGCTAGCGGCAGCGAAATGGATGAGATATTGACGCAGTCACAGCCGGATTTGGTGATTCTCGATTTGATGATGCCGGGCGAGGATGGCTTGTCTATTGCTCGGCGTTTGCGAGCCAGTACGGCGGTGCCAATTATCATGCTGTCGGCACGAGGCGAGGATATCGACCGCATTGTTGGGCTGGAAGTAGGTGCAGATGATTATCTGGCCAAACCCTTTAATCCACGTGAGTTGCTGGCGCGTATCCGTGCGGTATTGCGGCGCAAGCAAGTACCAACAGTAGCGAATGCAGTAAATGAATCAACCCGATTTGCGGATTTTGAACTGGATGTGGCTGCACAGCGCCTGACCAAATCAGGCGTGGAAGTCAATTTAACCACGGCCGAATTTGCGATTCTGCAGATATTCACCAGCCATCCTAACCGCGTACTGTCGCGTGACCAGCTGATGGATATGCTCAAGGGTTATGACAGAGACCCGTTTGATCGCAGCATTGATGTCCGCGTAACGCGTTTACGCCGAAAGATCGAGCCTAACCCTACCGAACCAGTGTATATCCGCACTATCTGGGGACAGGGTTATTTATTCTCACCCAAAGGCGCAACCAAGTGAATTTGCACCAATTATGGCCAGACAGTTTATTTGGCCGTACTGCGCTAACCTTAGGATTCGCGTTTGTTTTATTTCAGACACTCGCAATTGTGCTGGTGTCATTCACCATACTCACGCCTTTGGCAATGCGTTCTGCCGATGATTTAGCGGCATTAATTGTACTGTCTGCGCAAACTTGGGTGGAGTTACCACCCGAGACGCGCCCCGCATTTGAGCAAGAATTACGTCTACACCACCATCTGCAACTAAGCAAAATTAATGACATCGGCGATATTCCAGCTGACCGATTTCTCAACAGTCAAAATATAGAAACGGCGTTATCCCAACGTACCGGACAAATAGTGCAGCTGGAACGTGGTGAGTCTGGGTGGGTCTGGGCTGATTTGAAAATGGGCGGCCACTTTATCCGCGTAGGATTCGAGAAAAACCGTTATAACATTCGCGCCCCACTCGCCGCAGTAGGACTGGTGAGTTTAGGTGCACTGCTGATCTGGATCAGCGCACTCATCGTCGTACGCCGCATTACCCGCACTCTGGCTCAACTCAGCGCAGCCGCAGCGCAAGTGGGGCAAGGCAAAATGCCGCAGCCTTTGCCAGAACACGGTGCGCGTGAATTGGTAACGCTGGCGCAAGCGTTTAACCAAATGGCAAATGAAGTGCAAGATTTATTGGCGAATCGCACCACATTACTGGCCGGGATTTCCCACGATTTGCGCACCCCGATTGCGCGTATGCGCCTGGCAGTGGCAATGCTGCCCGAAGTGACTGACCCCAAACTGGTTGCACAGATAGAACGCGATCTGGTACAGATGAATCAGCTGATTGCTGATTTTCTCGATATGGCGCGCGGACTGAATAGCGAGACACCGCAATCTTACGATGTAGTGGCGATATTGCAAACCCTGGTCGATGATGCCAACCGCGGTGGCGGCAACGTAAGCTTAAGCGCACCAGCAGCCTGCGAAGCCGTCGTTGCACCACATGCATTACAGCGCATCGTTACCAATCTGATACAAAATGCGGTTCGCTATGGACAACCCCACCCAGTAGAAGTGACGTGTGAAACTCAAGCTACTGGATTAATAATTCAAGTACTGGATAGAGGTCCTGGAATTCCAGATGACCAATTGGAACTGGTATTCCGGCCATTTTTCCGCCTGGAGAGTTCGCGCAATATCGCCACCGGCGGCAGCGGACTGGGATTAGCGATTGCCCGCCAGTTAGCACAGGCGCAGGGCTGGCATTTAAGCCTGGCTGCACGTGAAGGCGGAGGACTAATAGCAACATTGCGGATTTGAATACAACCTGTCTTTACGTTTATAATGTTGAATTAATTGTATTTTTAACTGACAGCTATGTTTGAACAAGTAATGCAGTATTTGGGTTATATAGACATATCTGACCTGCCGACAATTTTCTCGGTAATTATTTTATCGTCGTTACTCTCACTTGATAATAGCCTGGTAGTAGCAGCAATTGCTGATAAATTACCGCGTCATCAAGAGCAAAGGGCCATTATCTTTGGACTGAGTGCAGGGATAATATTCCGCTTAATCGCCTTGTTCATCGTCGGCTTTATTATCAAATACCCGATTATCAAAATAATTGGCGGACTGTACCTGATCTATATCGCTTACAAACACTTTGTCATCGAAGCCGAAGAAAGTACGCACCATGCACGAGAAGCATTGGGTGCAGCGATTGTAGCGATTACCTTGGCGGATATTGCCTTTAGCGTGGACAACATAGTTGCCACTATCGCTATGTCACCCAAACTGATGGTGGTGCTTATCGGTACGGTGATGGGTGGTATTGCGATGATTTTTACCACCAAACTGGTGCTGAAGCTGCTCAAGCGCTACCACCTGCTGGAAGCCTGCGCTTATGTGATCGTTGCATTTGTGGGTGGCGTAATCCTGCTGGAAGAACTCCCTGCTTATTTAGGCTTGGGATTTGAGATTCATGTACCTGACATGCTCAAATTTGCAGTTGTCATTGGCGCTGCAGCGGGCACGGTAGCCTATGAAGAGCTGCAACACCGCAAAATCCACGCCGCACGTCACAGAAAGTAACCTATCAATCAGCCTTGCTGCGTGATCAACCCACACGGCAAGGCGTTCCACTGGTAAAATTATGCTTTTACCGTTTTAAGCGTGCATCATGCTGACTTTTCAAGAAATTATATTAACGCTACAGCAATACTGGGCAAAACAGGGTTGTGTGTTGTTGCAACCTTATGACATGGAAATGGGCGCGGGTACATTTCATACCGCAACATTTTTACGCGCGCTCGGACCCGAGCCTTGGCAGGCCGCGTTTGTGCAACCTTCGCGCCGTCCCAAGGATGGTCGCTATGGCGAAAATCCTAATCGCCTGCAGCACTATTACCAATTTCAAGTTGTACTCAAACCTAGCCCACCTAACATCCAGGAATTGTACCTGGACAGCCTGCGCGCACTGGGCGTAGATACCAATGTGCACGACATACGTTTTGTTGAAGACGATTGGGAATCACCGACTTTGGGCGCCTGGGGGTTGGGCTGGGAAGTTTGGCTCAACGGTATGGAAGTCACCCAATTCACTTATTTCCAGGAAGTCGGCGGCCTGAAATGCAAGCCGGTACTGGGTGAAATTACCTATGGACTGGAACGTCTGGCGATGTACTTGCAAGGCGTGGAAAACGTCTATGATCTGGTATGGACTGAAGGCGTCAGCTACGGTGACGTCTACCATCAGAACGAAGTCGAGCAGTCCAAATATAATTTTGAACACTCCAACACGCAATGGCTGTTTCAGCAGTTCAACGATTTTGAACGCGAAGCTGCGCGACTGATGGATTTGGGCCTGCCTTTGCCAGGCTTTGAAATGGTGATGAAGTGTTCACATACATTTAATCTGCTGGATGCACGCGGCGCAATTTCCGTCACCGAACGCGCGGCTTATATCGGTCGTGTACGCACCTTATCGCGCAAAGTAGCACAGGCTTATTATGACTCCCGTGAAGCACTGGGCTTCCCTATGGCTAAATTATCAGGCGAATCAGCATGAGTGCAACATTACTAATCGAATTACGTACTGAAGAACTCCCCCCAAAATCACTGTCGAAACTATCCGCCGCATTCAGCAGCGGCATTGCCAATGCACTGCAAGCGCAGGGTTATGTCACTGAGCTCAGCGGCATGGTGTCCTATGCGACCCCACGTCGCCTTGCGGTAAGCATACCCGACGTCGTTGCTATCCAGTCGCCACGCCAAATCGAGCGTAAAGGCCCTGCAGTCGCAACCGCAATGAAAGACGGCGCACCTACACCCGCACTGACCGGTTTTGCGCGCTCATGTGGCGTAGCAGTGGAAGAGCTTGCAACCATGCACGACGGCAAACAGGAATGCTATGTGTATCGCAGCACGCAAGCAGGCGAGCCACTAACTCAGCATTTATCCAATATCGTTGCCGACGCGCTGAAAAAGCTGCCAGTAGCTAAACTGATGCGTTGGGGAGATAGCGAGATTGAGTTTGTTCGTCCTGTACATGGCTTAATCATGCTGCACGGCAACGAAGTGATAACGGGTGAGGTATTGGGCCTAACCAGCGACCGCATGACCCTGGGACATCGATTCCTGTCACAAGGCGAAATCGTCCTCGCTCATGCCGATGACTACGCACAGCGTTTATTGGAAGATGGTTATGTGATGGCGGATTACGCCATGCGCCGTGAAGATATCCGCCAGCAACTCACCTCGACAGCAGGTGATGCCCAGGCATTGATGGACGATGCGCTGTTAGACGAAGTGACGGGTTTGGTGGAATTTCCCGTCGTTTACACCGGCACATTCAGCGCAGATTTCCTGGAAGTGCCGCAGGCGTGTTTAATCCTGTCGATGAAACAGCATCAAAAATACTTCCCGCTGGTTGATGCCGCAGGTCAGTTACTGCCGCGCTTTCTGGTGGTATCAAATCTGCAGACAGCCGATGCGAACCACATCATCCAGGGCAATGAGCGTGTATTGCGTGCGCGACTATCTGATGCAAAATTCTTCTTCAATCAGGATCGCAAAACCCGTCTGGATAGCCGCGTAGAAAAACTCGCGCATGTGGTTTATCACAACAAACTTGGCAGCCAGTTGCAGCGCGTGCAGCGCCTGCAAAAACTGGCTGCCAGCATTGCGCAACTGCTCGGCGCAGACGCTAATGCAGCAAGCCGTGCAGCATATTTGGCCAAAGCCGATTTAATCACCGACATGGTCGGCGAATTCCCCGAGCTGCAAGGCATGATGGGCACGCATTACGCGCTGCATGATGGCGAGGCAGAAGATGTCGCCGCAGCCATCAGTACACATTACCAGCCGCGTTTTGCCGGCGACGCCATCCCACAAGGTGCAATCGCCGCAAGCGTGGCCCTGGCAGATAAGCTCGATACCTTAATCGGTATTTTTGGCATAGGCTTAATCCCCACCGGCGACAAGGATCCATTCGGCTTGCGCCGCGCTGCATTGGGCGTGTTACGCATTCTGATCGAAACGCCACTATCACTGTCATTACCCGATTTATTGGCACATGCACAAGCGGCTTTCCCCGCAGGCGTAGTCAGCGATAGCGTCAATATGGATGTGTATGGCTTCATGCTGGACCGCATGCGCCACTATCTCAAGGAGCAAGGTTTTGATGCCAGCGCAATTGAGGCAGTATTAGCCAACCAGCCCGCCCGGATGGATTTGATACTGGCGCGCATTCATGCCGTACGTGAATTCCAGCAACTGCCTGAAGCGGCAGCACTCTCGGCAGCGAATAAACGTGTGCGCAACATCTTGAAAAAAGTAACGGAAACCATAGACGAAGTTCAGCCCAGCCTGTTGCAAACTGACGAAGAAAAACAACTGTTTGCACGCATCAATCAGCTTGCACCCGTGGTGACTGAGCATGTTGCGAATTCCGATTACACTGCTGCGCTAACCGCGCTGGCAGCTGTGCGCGCTGAAGTCGATCAATTCTTTGATGCGGTCATGGTCATGGCTGATGACCTGGCGGTACGCCATAATCGCCTGGCGTTATTGCAAGCACTGGGCGCAATGATGAATCAGGTGGCAGATATTTCCCTGCTGTCAACGTAGCATGCGGGCGGGGTTGAGCGTATGGCGATGCCCCGCCTGTTCATTATGTTTTTGCAAGAGGCCAGCGAAACGGGTTACAGCCAACTTAATCTTTTGTTGAAGCGCTTTCCAGTTTCCACACGCCATTTGCAACAATCCAATGCTGCAGAGCATCAAATGGCATCGGACGCCCAATATAAAAACCTTGGCCATTATCGCAATTATTGGCCGCAAGTACACTAAGCTGCTCATCAGTTTCGATACCCTCTGCGATCACAACAATATTCAGACTATGTCCCATCGCAATGATAGCGCCTACCAGGGAGCTGTCTCCGGCCTCACGAGTTACATCTCTGACAAAGGATTGATCAACTTTGAGTTGAGATATCGGATAGCGTTTCAAGTAATTTAAACTTGAATAGCCAGTACCAAAATCGTCTATGGTGATACTCACACCAAGCGCATGCAACGCGGATAAATCTGCAGCCGCGCTGGTTTGCTCATCCATAAGTACTGCTTCTGTTATTTCCAGCTCCAGTTGATCAGCATTGATGCCTGCCTGCTGAATCGCATTTTGAACCACATGCAACAAATCGCCATTTACGAATTGTCGTGGCGAGATATTGACAGCGACCTTGAGCGCCACGCCCAGTAATTTCCGCATACGACTCACATCATAACAGGCGGTATTCAGCACCCACTGCCCGATTGGTAAAATCAAGCCGGTTTCTTCTGCCAAAGGGATAAAATTGGCAGGTGCAACATGCTGACCATTGTCTTTGTTTAACCGCAATAATGCTTCTACCCCCACGATAGTGTGCGATTTCAAATCTACTTTAGGTTGATAGAATAAGGTGAACTCGCCGTTTTCAAGCGCATAGTGCAGATCTTTTTCCAGCCCCAACCTATCGACTGTACCAGTATCCATTTCGGGCATGAACAGTTTGTATTGATTACGCCCATGCTCTTTAACCCAGTACATTGCCACATCTGCGCGACGCAACAGCTCATGCATATCCAGGCCATCGCGTGGGCAAATGCTGATCCCGATACTCGAGGTAATATGCACCTCCTGCAAGCCAAGGTCGATTGGTGCTACCAACGCATTACGAATGCGTTCGGCAACGATTATCGCCCCATCCTCATCACTGTCAGCCAGCAACAAGACAAACTCATCGCCCCCCATACGCGCTAACGTATCGGTTGGCCTCAGGCAGGATTGAATCCGCTCAACGAATTCCTTGAGCAATCTGTCGCCGGTGTGGTGACCCATAGTATCGTTGACATGCTTGAATCGATCTATGTCCATCATCGCCAGCGCAAATGAAGTATTGTTCCTGCGAAACTGATCGATCGCCACTTTCACCCTGTCATTAAGCAAGGCGCGGTTGGGCAATCCAGTCAATACATCATGCAAGGCAATATGGCGGATGTATTCATCCGCCCGCTTCTGTTCCGAGATGTCATAAGCAATGCCGAGATACCCCAGCAGAACGTCATTTGCATCACGCAGTGCAGTCACCGACAGTTGCACCGGAAAACGCAAACCATCTTTGCGTATATAAGTCCACTCACGGTCTTCCTGAAACTGTGTTTTAGCTTTGACCACAAACACTTCAAAACCCGGCGCCACCGTAAAGCCTAACTCATGACTCAGCGCCTCTGCACGGCTAATGACTTCATCCATATCATGGAATATCCCTGGCGTGGTCTTGCCGATCACCTCATCTGCGCGATAACCGAGCATGCGTTCTGCGGCCTGATTGAAAGAGAGTATGGTGCCATTTACATCAGTGGAAATAATCGAGTAAGCAGCACTCTCTACGATCGCGCTACGCAGTTTGTTGGAATAGATCAGTTGTTGAAACAAATGTTTTTCTTGAGTGATATTCCTGAAAGTAACAGCAATGCCCAGCGGCATAGCGACCGCTTGACGCTGATACCATTGCGTATCGTTGTCCTTGACCAAAGACAACTCGTTAATCAGCGGTTGCCCAGTCAGCACGACCATTCTGTATTTTTCGAAAAGATGATCTTGTTCTGGAAACAGCCCCAACAATGTGTGCCCCACCAGCTCATCAACGGGGAACTCTATCATCGCGCTTACCTGCTGGTTCGAATAAACGTAGCGAAAATCGACAATATCGCCCGCTTGATTCTTGACGCTTTCATAAATGATGAACGCATCAGGGGTACTCTGCATGGCACCATCAAACCGAGACCGCGCCAATCGTTCGGCAGCATGAGCACTGACTATGTCCTCAATCAGCGGATTGACTCGCAAACGAACGAGCCATAGCCCCACAGCAACCACAAGGAAAATAAGCGGTATGGCAGTCTGCAATTCGTCCTTGATCGGCGCATAAATCTCGGCAAGATCCATTTTCAAGACCAGACCAAGACCAGTATCGATCACGGGACCATAAGCAGCCAGAACACGTTTGCCACGATAATCAGTAGACGTGCTAACACCACTTATATTTGCCAGCGCCAGAGCCATCGGTATGGGTTTGCCCTCGAAGCCATCTGGAATGACGTACAAGTCAGTCTGTTCCCGTTGCGGGAAACACAGCAATTTTTCGTGTTCAAGGTGGGCACACATTGGCAGCGTGCCGGTTTTTCCCCAATGATTGGTATTCTCGAAAATATTATCCAGATGAGGAAGCGCCTGTTCAAATACCAGGAAGCTGCCAATCATTCCATGAGCTGAGCTAGTCACAGGTACGCGCACCCGCAGATAATAGCCTTTGTCCCAGGCAAGCGCGGCATCAATTTTACCATTCAGCCTGGAATACAACGTCTTATCAGGGAGCATAGCGCCTGCCCTTAACCAGCGCTTACCGTCGCGCTCTAGACTGACGCCAGAAAACCCATGTGCGAGCAGATCGTTAACAACTCTGGATTGCTGCGCCAAGGATGGATCGTCTGCGTTATTTCCAAGTTTGTCCGCATCAGCGATAAGTTCAGGATCCAGACTGGCTAAAATTGCGCGCTGGATCTGGTTATCAAGCGTGGTATCTATATATAAACGAATACCATCCAGAGTGTGCGTCATGTCCGTCACAGCCTGAGCCAGGACAGATTTCTCGATAAACGATATCCCTGCCAGACCTATGGTAACCGCAGCAGCAGCCAGTACCAATATTGTCGTCCGATAAATCAAAACGAATTTTTGTTGCACCGCGATAGCTTCGGTTTCCCGTGCCTGCCTGCAATTTAACCCAAGACACAGCAAGCCAATACCCAATACGAGCATGCCGATGGCAGTATGAAAGGCCATCCATACCAAACCTGTCTGGGCATATAGCGATTCAAAAACATACTGAAAATTAAGCCAGTATCCGACAATGCCGCCGAACCCTATTATTAACAGCATGTTTGCCATGATAACCGCAACTATCTTAATCTTGCGGCTATTGGATCGCGGGATAAGCAGCATGCCAATGGCGAATAACATAAACCCTATCATTGTCGCTGGTGCCATATGCCCGACGACGCCAGTTTGGGAATTCAAGCTCATAAACAGAAACTCGATACCAAATTCACGATTGAACACTAGCTCGATAGCTCTTATCGCCGCCAGCAAAAAAATCAGCCCGATAAGCATATACTGCGTAACTGAAACCGGCACTTGCAAATGCTTACGGTTTTTCAGCAATAGCCAGCCGCTTAATATAAAACAGAGCGCGGTGCTTGGCACCATAGGATTCCAGTCGGCGTATATGCGCGTCAACAAGGGAAAATTGAACAACCAGCCGAATAGAACTGTGCTGCCTAACAGCAGAGTGATTATGCCCAGAATAAAGACATAGTATTTAGTTTTGTCTGCAGCAACCATAATCGATACCATCGTGCGCCACGCATTAGTGACTTTGAATTTCTCGTCTTAAAGATTAAGACTTTAATACAAATGTTCGCTATGTAGACCGAATGGCAAACAACATACTGACCATTTTAACTGCAAAACTATTAGGCTCCATCATTAAAACGATGTATTTTGGGCTAAATCACCACCAGCTCCCCCGCTAGCGTAATCAACCCGCCATTTATACTATACTTGGGATAGCAGCTTTGCATCGCGCCACAATACTCGCCTAACTGTTCACGATGGCGCTTGATGAGCGTGTCAACATCCTCAATCTGGTCGGTTTTATAATCCAGTATCCACACTTCGGTTGTAAATACGACTAAGCGGTCGATGCGGTGGGTGCTACCATCAGCGCGCAGATACGCGTATTCGTTGTGAGCCTGTTGATACTGCTGCGGGTTAAAAAAGCGCTGTAATTGAGGTTGTTGAATAATGTGACGAGCGTGTTGCAGTGCCCGGTCAAATTCTGCATGCAAACCAAAGCGTGCACGTAACAAATCATCGCTGCTGAATTGTGGCGGTGCGAATTCGGCCAGTAGCATATGCACCAGCTTGCCAAAGAGCGTGGCTGGCGTGTCATCGGTGACGATACGCTGACCGATCGGATAGGCTTGCCGCATCTCGTCAGGCAGTCTGACATTCGCTGCTACTGGCGAAATCGGCGCGGTACTCAGAGAGCGATTAATAAAACTGTCGCCGTGAATAACCGGATTGGCTGATTCCTCCGCATTGGCCCCCAGGCCACTGCCGATAAGCTGATGCCAGCCACCACTGCGACGACTGGCAACACCCGACACCATCAGTACCTGCCGTGCGCGCGTCATGGCGACATAGAGCAAATTGTAATCTTCACGCTGCTGATGCAGCGCATCTTGTGCCAGATAAGGCTGTTGATAGCCCGCGACTTCAGCCTGCGTGGTCATCAACGAGAAATGACCAGGGCGCGCTGCACCCAGTGGCCAATCAAGCAGCACGCGATAGGTATCAGCAGGCGCTTGTCGCGCCCCTGCATCCAGCAACCATACTATCGGTGCTTCCAGGCCTTTTGCGCCGTGGATAGTATGGATGGTGACGGTGTCCCCGACATCGCTCAGACCTTCTTCGGGCGCACTTTCGCTATCCCCGCTCAGCTGTTTGATATCGTGTAAAAACCGCGCCAGGCTTGGATAACGCCCACCCGACAAACTCAGGGCCAATGCCAGCAACTCGGTTAAGTTGCTGGTCACCTGCTTAACCATGGCAGCGGGAACGACTGCCTGATAACGTGCGATCAGATTGGACTGGAAATAGATACGGTCGAGCACGTCATGAACAGGCAGAACATTGGCGTATTCTAGCCAGCTACTTAATAACTCAGCGGCGCTTGCAAGTGCTGGCGTGCTGGCCTGCTGTCGCAATGTTTCCCACCAGGTGGCGGTGGATGTGCGCGCCAGACGCAACTGGATTAAGTCGTCATCATTGCACGCGAATATCGGCGAACGCAGCACCTGTGCCAGCGGCAAATCAAGATACGGCGTGGATAACCATTGCAGCAGACTGAGTACGTCCTGCGCTTCCATGCTTTCCAATAACCCGGTACGACTCGCGCTGGCATAAGGAATGTGTGCAGCAGTAAGCGCTTGCTCATAGTGGTGAAGCTGGGTACGGCTGCGTACCAGTATCATGATGTCGGCAAAGCGGACACGTCGAGTAATTTGTTCGCCGTTATGGGTATCATCTATGACCCAGTGATGAACCATATCCAGTATGCGCGCAGCCAGTTGCTGCGCTTCAATCTGGCGGGCGTGAACTTCGTTCTCTTCACGCCGCGATTGTTGCAGCGGATTGCGCACAGATTGCCCGCCGCTGCCGTCAGTTTCGGGTGTGCTCACCAGCGGCAACACTTCGATACGCCCGGGACGTACCGTTTCATATACCCCATGCTCATGGAATAGCGGGTAGTCAGCGATAGGTTCGAAGCTGGCATTCAGCCCGGTGATGATGGCGTGACTGCTGCGCCGCGTATTGTTTTGCTGCAGGTAATGTGCGCTGCCGTGAAGTTGCAGATATTCCCGCGCAAGATCAAACAGACCCGCTTCCGCACCACGAAAACGATAGATGGATTGTTTGGGATCGCCGACCAGAAACACCTTGGGTATAACGTGTGAAGTGCGTGCCGATTCAAACCAGGCCTGCAAAATTTGCCATTGGATGGGGTTCGTGTCCTGAAATTCATCGAGCAATATCTGTTGATAACGTGCATCCAGTTTCATCTGGATATATTCTGCATCGTCCGAATTCGCCAACAATTGTGCGACCTGCCACTCCACATCGGCAAAATCCAGCACCCTTGCTTCACGTTTTACCTGCTGATATTGAGTGAGTAATGCAGCGCCTACTCGCAGCGCGTTGGCGTTGAAGTGATAACTGGCCTGCGCCAAGCGTAGCTGATGCGCGTCGATCAAGCGTGTGCCGATACGCTCATGCAGACTGATCATGCTGTCTTGCACCGCCGCGCCCAGCCGTTTTTCCTGGGCGGCACTGGCTTTGAGACTGTACATCTCACCTTTTGCCGATAACACAGTGCTATGCAATTGATGATAGCGTTGTTCGGTCGTGAGCGTAGCACCCAGTAACGTAATAATTGCATCCGCCCGCTTTTGCGTGGTAGCGGTATTCAACCCCAACAGCCGCGCATATTCATAAAGGTCGGCGATAAACTGCGTATCTGCCAGCAACTCAGCCGCTATATCAGCGTCGGCATCCACACCGATTTCATCTTGCAACTGCGTCATTGCGTAGCCCCAAGGATCGGCCTCCCCCATCGTATACGCCCACCATTCGCTGCGTCTATGGATGAAGTTATTGAGCAGTTTACGAGTGTTGAACAGGCCGAGCTGTGCGATGAGGGTTTGCATGGCAACCGCCGTCGCCGCATCAGGTTCGCGCATCCAGGCCTGGGTGAGTTGCGCCCAGGCCTGGTTCTGGTAAGGTCGAGTTTGTTCAGCAAGCTCCAGACCCATCAAACCTGATGATAACGGGGCGCGCTGGATAACATCCAGAAACCATGCATGAAATGTGCTGATGGTAACGCCAGGCTGCGCTGTCAACACAGCTTCAAACAGTCCACGAGCCTGGGTTAATTTGACTTCAAGCTGGGACTCGTCCACCGCACGTTCACGCAAAAACTGACGGACCACATCATCTTCCGCCGTTGCGCATAACCGCAGCCACTCATCCAGTCGCGCCTGCATTTCCCGCGCGGCTTTCCGGGTAAAGGTAATCGCCAGTATCTCGCTCGGGGCCACGCCATCAAGCAACAAACGCACAATGCGCGACACCAGCAACCAGGTTTTACCACTCCCTGCGCACGCCTCCACGACTACAGTATGCTCAGGCGTGAGCGCGATACGGTTGAATTCTTTAACGTCCATTTGCCATGAGTTGTCTGGCTTTAGCACATGCCGCAGCCTGGTCGAGCTGACATACCGCTTGCAATGCTGGCATCGCCTCAGCACGGCGATTTAAGCCGATTAACAGCATACCCTTGCTAAGTTGCGCCTTGGTGTTATTCGGTGCCAGCTGCACGGCGTGCTCATAATCCGCCAGCGCTGCATCATTATGTGCCAGACCCGCCTGTACTGCGCCACGCACAACATACAACGGTGCGGCGTTAGGTTGCAGGCTGACTGCGCGATTGAGTAAGGCTAATGCCTGCTCATAATGGGTTGCAAGGATTTCCACCGTTGCCAGCTGCGTCAACGCTTCCGGGTAGTTGGGATTGATCTCCACCGCCATTTGTAAATCCCGTGCGGCTGCATCATGGTTGCCTTGTATCAAGGCCAGATAACCGCGGTTGTAATAGGCCTCGGCCGATTTCGGTGCAAGTTGCACGGCATAATTGATATCCGCCAATGCGGGTTCAAATTGTCGCTGTTGTGCATAAATGATACCTCGATTGAGGTAGGCTTGCGCATTAGCCGGTGCTAACTTAACAGCAGTATCAGCGTCTGCCAAGGCCTTATCAAACTGCCCTAACGCCGCATAGCTCAAACCACGATTGAGATAACCGTCGACAGCACTAGGATTAAGCATAATCGCACGATCGTAATCGACAATGCTGTCGGCTGCACGCCCTAGCTGAAATTTCAAATAACCACGATTGAGTATGGGGTCACGGTAATTATCACGGGCAGCGATAGCCTGGTCATAGTAGCCAAACGCCTCATCGCTACGCCCTTGCAGCATGCGGATAACACCCATATTAAAATTGACGTCTTCGGCTTTGGGATTGATGTGCAGCGCCTGCATCAGGTTATTTTCGGCATCTGCCATTTGATGCGCTTGCATGTACGCATAGCCCAGATTGTTGTATGGCCGCTCTGCACCGATGCGACTGGTATCGGTATCTTTTGCGACGGCATCTGTCCATAATTTGATCGCGCTTTCGAATGTGGCAATCCGCCCCCACGCCAGGCTGGCAAAAATTACACACAGAATAATAATGCTGATTTGTTTAATACGAGTATCGAGTACACCCATCAGCCCTACGATGAGCAATGGCAAACTACTAAACCACAAATAGCTGCGGTAAAGTACAAATGGCTCTTGCAAACGCACAGTAGCAAGTTCAGTAAAAAATAGTAACCACGGTGTGAGTAGCGCGAAGCCGATCAACCCGCGTTGTCCACCCTTACGCAGCCAATAAAAAGCAATAAACGGATAAACCAGAAAAACAATAAAGCCAGCCAGCTCGGGAAAAGCCAGCGCTTGGGCAGGAAAATGCTGGCGCAGATCAATAGCCAGCCAGTTGGGCGCGGGGATGAGCCACAGCAACAAATATTTGAAATACAGATAGGCTTGCGAAATTACACTGAGCGCGTAAACGTGTTCAGGCATGCCCCCGCCACGACTTTCCGACATTTGCGCGAGCATGGCTTGTGCGTAGATTTCGTACGGCGCACCCAATACCCCTTTGCTGCGCAAAATGATGAATGCACCAATCAGGGCAAAGCCTGCGTACACGCCCCAATAACGCCGGAGCATATCGCGCAGTGTAGTACCTTGCCAAATCGACAGCAATATGGCTACTGCAGGCAGCATCACGCTATGTTCTTTAGAAAACACGGCGAGGAAATAACACACCACAGCAGCCGCTAACCAGCGCTTGCCATGTTGACGGGTAATACCTTCCAAATAGCACCACAGGGTGGCGACGCTGAATAATGTCGCCATGATGATGCTGCGTTCAACCAGATAGGCCACACCATAACTAGCAACAGGATGGACAGCAAATAATAACGCCAGCAGAAATGCCGTAAAACTTGCTGTCTGCGTACCAATATTTGCCAGGGTAATCATGCGCTGGAAAAAAATAAACAGCAGACTGGCTGTGACCCCATGCAACAGGATATTGCCCCAGCGCAATGCGGCAATGTCCATGCCGAACAATTCATAAGTCCAGCCAAAACTGGCATAAGCCAACCAGCGCAAGTCAAAATGAAACATGGACGTGCCATATTGGTGTAAACCCGCCTCAGTGAAGAACGGCACATCATCAAATACAAACGGATAATTGACGCTATGCCCATACAGCACACTCACGGCGACAAATAACAAAGCAATAAACACTATCCCCGCCCGTACCAGCGGACGCGACAACCAGGCGCCTGCTGATTCGACGGGAGTGAATTTTTGATAAGCCGCGAGCGGGTCGTATTGGTCTTGCATGGGGTTAGCCTTTTATTGCATGCCGAAACGTGAACAGAGGTGACGTCATTCCCACGATGGCAGGAATGGCTTTACTACGTATTTATTTAATCACTACCTTGGTCGGGCCATCGATATCTTCAATCGCAAACTTGGGTTCTGTGCCTTCAATGACAGCGCGGATGCCTGGCAAATAACGACTCATGCATTCCAGTGAAAACACGATAAGGGTTTGTACCATTTTCTGGGTAAGTTCGCCGTCGCTGATGTCTATGCTGTTTTTGAAATTCATTTCGCCGTCGTTCATGTCGATTTCGAAATTGCCTAATGGCAGGCCGTAATTCGCACGGGTGAGAAAATCAGCGAGTGCAGCAATGCGGTCAATAGGCACTAACATATCTTGCGGCCGTGAATATACAAATACGCGGCGGCTTTCTTCATGGCTATGGATGAATAAATTGAGCTTGCCGTTTTCGATATCGACTGGCAGGTTGATCACAGGCAAATTCGGCACACGTGTGCTTGGCAACTCCATGGTATCCAGGCAGGCTTGAGCGATGTCGATTAATTGGGTCATGGTTGTTCCTTGTTGGTTAAATAATTGGCGATATGGACAAACTCGGCGACGCTCAAGGTTTCGGCGCGGCGTTGTGAATCAATTTCAAGTTTGGCAAAATCAGTCGGATTGAGTAAGCCTGCCAGGGTGTTGCGCAGGGTTTTGCGGCGTTGTGCAAACGCGCTGCTGACCACATGGGCAAAAGTCGTTATGTTGTGCGCACCCATTTCACTCGCTGCACGTGGCAGCATGCGCACAATGGCAGAGTCAACTTTAGGCGGCGGATCAAACGCGGTGGGCGGCACATCAAACAGCGATTCCATTTCAAACCGATATTGCAGCATCACCGTGAGTCGTCCGTAGTCGTGTGTACTTGGTTGCGCAGTCATGCGCTCGACCACTTCTTTTTGCAGCATGAAGTGCATGTCGATAATATTCGGCGCGAATTCAGCAAGATGAAATAGCAAGGGTGTAGAAATATTGTATGGTAGATTACCTACAATACGTAGCCTATTCCCAAGGCTGGCAAAATCAAATGCCAGCGCATCGCCCGCATGGACGGTGAGTTTATCGGCACTATGGGTGCGGCGCAGACGTTCGACGATATCACGATCCAATTCGACCACATCCAGATGCGCAATATTCGCCATCAGCGGCACAGTCAATGCGCCCAGACCAGGACCGATCTCCACCAGTTTGTCACCTGCTTGTGGGTGTATGGCGTGGATAATGGCATCTATGATGTCGTTATCACATAAAAAATGCTGCCCGAAGCGTTTACGTGCAATGTGTTTAGCCATTTTCCAATCCGCCCATGTGTGCCGCCAAAGTAATCGCCGCCGTCAGACTGCCTGCATGAACTTTACCCGTACCAGCCAAGTCCAGCGCGGTGCCATGATCGACCGAGGTACGCACGATAGGCAAACCCAAAGTGACATTCACGCCCCCGCCAAAGCTGGCGTATTTCAGCACGGGCAAGCCTTGATCGTGATACATGGCTAATACTGCATCGGCTGTGGCTAAGCGATCAGGATTAAACAGAGTATCGGCGGGCAGCGGGCCGGTCAAATTCATACCCTCTGCACGCAACTGGTTGAGCACAGGCGTAATGATGCGGATTTCTTCATCGCCCAAATGCCCATCTTCTCCCGCGTGAGGGTTGAGCCCTGCAACAAGTATGTGCGGTTGCGCAATATGGAAATGCTGCACCAAATCACGATGCAGTATGCGCAGGGTAGTAATAAGTGATTCAGCGGTAATTGCATCCGCCACTTCGCGCAACGGCAAATGCGTGGTTGCCAGCGCGACGCGCATACCCCCGCCAACCAGCATCATTACGACGCGCTCGGTCTGCGTCGCATCGGCCAGGAATTCGGTATGTCCGGTAAAGGGGATACCCGCATGGTTGATCACGGATTTATGTACGGGCGCGGTAACCATGCCAGCAAATTCGCCGCTCATGCAACCTGTTGCCGCTCGGCTCAGGATATCAAGCACGTATCGAGCATTGGCCGGGTTAAGCACGCCGGCTTGTGCGGGGGTGCTTAAGGGAATATGCAATACACTCAGTTCACCCGCTAATTGAGTGACCGCCGGGGTTGTCGCGTAGTCCACTATGCGGAGCGGCAAATGCAACTGGGCTGCGCGTTCACGTATCAGCGATTGATCTACCAGCACAACAATAGGAAACTCCCGCGCAGTTTGCGCCAACATCACGCACAAATCAGCACCAATGCCAGCAGGTTCGCCAGCGGTGAGGCATAGCGTCATTGCGTACCGTCGCGGTATTCGATAAACGCGCTATCACGCAGTTGGCGTATCCAGTCTTCCTGCGCTTCGTCGATTTTACGTTCACGCAAAGCCTGGCGCGCTAACAGACGCTGACGCTCTTTGGTCACGTCCTGATCGCGACGCTCAAGCACCTGAATTAGGTGATAACCGAATGGTGACAATATTGGCTGACTGATTTCGCCTGGTTTGAGGGCATTCATCGCACGCTCAAATTCAGGCACAGTTTCCCCTGGCGAGAGCCAGCCCAAGTCACCACCTTTGGATGCACTACCATCATTCGAATATTGCCGCGCCATATCTTCAAACTTGGCACTGCCGTTTTCCAGACGTTCGCGGATTTGTAACAAACGCGCTTTAGCGTCGCTTTCAGACACAACCTCATTGGTCTTGATGAGGATGTGGCGTGCGTGGGTTTGCGGGATGATGGTGGCAGCGGCCTGCCCGCGCTTGTCTATGAGCTTGATTAAATGAAAACCATTGTTACTGCGCAATATATCGCTAGTCTCACCAGGTTTCATATTGACCAGAACCTGACTAAACAAGGTTGGAATTTGTGAACCACGACGCCAGCCCATCGCACCGCCTTCAAGTGCATTAGGCGAATCAGAATAACTGGCAGAAATCTGCGCGAAATCAGCACCTGCGCGAATTTCGTTCAGTGCTTTCTGTGCTTTGGCATGAGCAGCCTGGATTTGCTCGGTGGTCGCATTTTCAGGAATGCGAATCAGTATATGCGCGCTGTTGTACTCGATATCCGCACCTTGCTTGGCTTGCGCATCCAGATAAGCATCGACCTCAGATTCAGTGACGTTGATCTTGTTATCAACCTCACGTTCACGCAAACGGTTGAGGATGATTTCTTTACGAATATCTTCACGGAAGCTGCCAAATTCAACCCCCTCTTTGGACAATGCGTCACGGAATTGTTCCAGCGACATTTTGTTCTGGGCTGCAATACGATCTATTGCTTTATCCAGCATGCTGGCATCAACTTTTATGCCTGTTTGATCAGCCAGTTGCAGCTGAATCCGGTCGTTAATCATACGTTCCAGCAGCTGTTTTTCCAGTACGTTACGTGGAGGCAGTGGAGTTTTACGGCTCTCCAGCTGAGTCACCGCACGTTCATAACGCTGGTTCAGATCGTGCTGAGTAATCACGTCATCATTAACAACGGCAATGATGCGGTCTAGCGTTACCACCTTGGGTGAGGGTGTGGCACCTAGCTCGGACGAGGGCTGTAACGGCGCATTATTTGCAGCGATAGCCATCACTGGCAAACAGGCAAACAGAACAATCAGAGAATTAAATTTATTTGATTTCATTGGAGTTAGTATATCCAGGCACGCTAAGTTTAAGAGCATCAAGTGGATTAGAGCCTAATCGGCCTAATCCGTTCAGTTCCAATTGTATGAAGAATGAAGTGCTGCTGACATTGGCAGCAGTCGCAATCGTCTGGAATACACCACGCGCTGCCCAGCAGCCGCCGTTGTATTCCAAGCCTGCCAAGCCTTCTACCACGCGCTTGTCCATAAGTGAGTAATTGTAACGCATCATGCCATACCAGCGTGGTGCGATGGGCCATTGCGCAGATAAATCAATCTGGTTGATTTCACCGCTAATGGTGCGATAGCTAAAGTTCATCACCTTACCAGGTGCTGGACGATAACTGGCGGTAAAGCTGTTACGCACAGTTTGATTGAGCTGCGTATTGTACTGAATAGCCGCTTCAGCGCGCCAGGCTCGATTGATCTGACCGCCCAGCGAAGCCAGCAAATCACTGCTGGTATCCGTACTGGCAACACCGTTCGGCAGCGTAACTTTCTGCGGGGTAAAATACAAACGCTGGCCAACCGCAAACCGGATTCGTTCCAGGCCTGTTTCCGTATCCAGCAAGCGTGAAGTCACCGCCAGCGTGAGCTGGTTAGCATTATTGATGCGGTCATTACCGATAAAGCGATTTTCGGTAAATAACTGCGCATAATTCAAATCCATTTCCGCGCTATCAAAATTAGGCAGCGCGCTTTGATCCTTGTAAGGTATGTAAACGTAGTAAGCACGTGGCTCTATGCTTTGCTGATAATGCCCGCCAAACCAGTCAACATTGCGGTCAAAATACACACCGCTGTCTACGCTCATGATCGGCAGAGTACGTGAACTATTTTCTGCCGGATTGGTTGGCGTAGAGTTAAGCAGGTAATCCGTGTAATGCACACCTACTTTAGGCGTAATAAAACCAAACTGATTAATCAGCGGCATCGCCACGCTAGGATAAGCAACCAGCCGTGTACCAGTAATCAGCGTGGGGTGGTCAAAACGAGTGAGTTCAGTGTTGACATTAATATCCACGCCATTATCTGTGCTCTGCGCCGCCTGCCAGGTCAATTGCGGCAAGCGTTTATACGGCGGGATTACCGGCGCATTGGGATCCTGCAAGGTTTGATATTGCTGAACACGGGCAGCAGCACGCCACCAATCAGCTTGATAGCTGACCACCGCTTCCTGATTCAGGTTAGTCAGCGAAGTAGTACTGATCTGGCTGGACAAATCGCGGAAATAATTATTATCGGATACGCGCTGATAAACGAAATGCCCTGTCACACCAGGTGCAAATGTCTGGTCATGTGTACCAAAAAGACGCCAGCGGTTAGTCTGTGTCTGTGAGTCAGGCAAGAAATCACCATCCAGAATACCTCGATAGGTACCTGTTAAGTAACGGAACTCAGCCCCAAGCTGCGCACCACGCTTGGTCATCAAACGCGGCGTGATAGTCGCATCATAATTGGGCGCGATATTCCAATAGTAAGGAATACTAAACTCGGCACCGCTCTTACTGGTAGTGCCGAATGTAGGCGCCAAAACGCCGGAACGCCGACTTCCATCCAGAGGGAAATCCATCCACGGCGTGTAAAAAATCGGTGTGCCCTTGAATTCGAGTATGGCACTATGCGCCGTACCGACCTGGCGCGTATTATCGATATCCAGACCCTTCACCCGCAAATACCAGTCATCATTGCCGACTGGGCAGGTGGTGTAAGCCGCATTTTTCAAACGATACTGATCTTCACCCGCAAAATTCAACCTATCCGCATTGCCGCGAGGAGTGAGGCTCGTATTGGCAAATTTACCAGCAACTGCCGTACTATCCAAACTAAACACAGGCTGCGTCATGCTGCCGATTTGCGAGCTCATTTGTAATTCCAGCGCAGGGCCAGTAACCGTCAAACCTTGCTGTTTCAAACAAACATTACCTGCTGCCTGCACAGTATCGGTTTCAGCCTGGTAATGCACTTCGTCAGCGGTCAGCACTCCCTTGTTGCGGCGCAGTTCGACATTACCTTGCGCGTTGATCTGCTGGTTTTTGCTTTCATCCATTTGGTCGGCGCTGATGAAAACTGTGCCATCCTGATTGGTTTTAGCCACCGGTATCGAATCAGTCGTACTCGGTAAGGTAGACATATCATCAGCCACAGCGACACCGCTGAGCAATAACAGCGGAACGGCAAAATGGCGAGTGCGACGGTAGTTAGACATTATGGTGTTAGAATATTGTGTACAAATCGGTTATTTATAGGAAAGTCATGCAACGTCAACAGCTTATCCAATCTTGGTTAAATACATTATTCCCGCAGCTATCCCCAGTGCTCACACCCGCTTCTGCCGATGCCAGCTTTCGCCGTTATTTCCGTGCGACGCTCAGTAATGGTGACCATTATATCGTGATGGACGCACCTCCGCAGTATGAAGATTGCAAACCATTCATACAAGTCGCCACATTATTCGCAAATGCAGGTGTCAATGTGCCGCAGGTGCTGCATCAGGACTTGGTACAAGGATTTTTACTGCTCACCGATTTAGGTGATACAACCTACTTGTCCGCACTCAATGTCGATAACGCTCATGCATTATATATGGATGCGGTCGATGCGTTAATTCAAATTCAATTAGCCAGCAGAACAGATATCCTGCCAGTTTACGACAGGGCGATGTTAGCACGCGAACTGCAGCTATTTCCCGACTGGTATATAGCGAAGCATTTAAACATCACCTTGAGTGATGCGCAGCAACAAACACTGCAAAAAGCCTGCTACACCCTGCTCGACAACAACACTGCGCAACCACAGGTGTATGTGCACAGAGATTATCACAGCCGCAATCTGATGGTAACTACGCCTAACCCGGGCATACTGGACTTTCAGGATGCAGTTTACGGTCCGATCACTTATGACCTGGTGTCACTGTTCAAAGACGCCTATATCACCTGGGATGAAGAAGTGACGCTGGACTGGGTCATCCGCTACTGGGAAAAAGCACGTAAAGCCGGTCTGCCTGTGGCAACCGATTTCGGCGAATTTTATCGTGATTTTGAATGGATGGGTCTGCAGCGGCATTTAAAGGTACTGGGCATATTTGCGCGGCTGTATCATCGTGATGGCAAAGATAGCTACCTCAAGGATTTGCCTATGGTACTGGCTTACGTGCAGCGTACAGCCGGACGTTACCGTGAATTTGGCCCGCTGATGCAGTTACTCGATGAGTTACATGAAGTACAAACCGACGTGAAGTTCAGCTTTTGAGAGCAATGATCCTAGCCGCCGGACGCGGAGAACGCATGCGTCCATTGACGGACACCACACCCAAACCGTTATTACAGGTGGGCGGCAACGCGCTTATCGTCTGGCATATCAAGCGCCTGGCGCAGGCGGGCATCACTCAGATCGTCATCAATCATGCCCATCTCGGTGCACAAATTGAGCAAGCCTTGGGAACAGGCGCAGCATTCGGTGTGTCCATAAGTTACTCGCCCGAGACCTGCGCACTAGAAACAGCTGGCGGCATCCGCCACGCCTTGCCGCTGTTGGATGACACACCCTTTTTAGTAGTCAATGGCGATGTGTGGACAGATTATGACTTTACTGCATTACAGCAACTAAATTGGACGGACGGTCGCCTGGCTCACCTGGTGCTGGTGGACAATCCTCCGCAGCATCCAGCGGGTGATTTTGCACTGAATATGGGTAAGGTTGTGAGCGCAGGTGCTACACAATACACTTTCAGCGGCATAGGCTGTTACCAGCCAGCATTGTTTGCCGATTTAACTGACAATCGGCCTGCCAAACTTGCACCATTGTTACGCGATGCCATGCAGCACGGGCAAGTCAGTGGCGAACATTATGCCGGCGAGTGGTATGACATCGGCACGCCGCAGCGCTTAACCGAATTAGACGAGGCATTACATGGACGCGAATGAAGTCGCCGCAGCAGTCATCATTGATCCGGTATGGTCTGCGCAATTACGCGATCACTGGTTGAATTTAATGGCATTAGCAGTATGGGGCGAAGTGAAATCAACCCGCATGGGTGCGACTTCGCGTATGCGCAAGCGCCTGCTGGAAGTCGGCGAAAAGATGCGCTCATTGATCGCCGACAGAACCTGGATACCACATCCGCGCGAGCAAGTTAAGAACGCGCTGGGTTCCGCATACAGCCTGAAAGACGCGCTACAGCAATTTGAACGCGCTGCGCAGGACGCCGATGGCGGTGCGGATTATGCAGCATTCGCCGCAGGTGTGCTGGCGCTGCATCAAAGCTTGCTGGAGCATTTACCTGATTTGGAAAACCGTTGGGCTGGGCTACTGGATTCACAATATAACGAGGATGAAGATGATGATGCATGAGCACTTTATCGCGCGCCGCACACGACTAATGCAACAGATAGGCGAAGGTGTAGCGATACTCAGTACCGCACCTGAGCAAGTGCGTAATCGCGATTCACATTATCCTTTTCGCTATGACAGCAGCTTTTATTACCTGACTGGCTTTACCGAACCCGAAGCCGTCATCGTGCTATTGGCACAAAGTCAGCGCGCGATTTTATTCTGCCGCGAAAAAGACATGGAACGCGAAATCTGGGATGGTTTCCGCTACGGACCGATTGCTGCCGCAGAGAAATTCGGCTTTGACGAAGCCTATCCCATCAGCGAAATCAACGAGCGCCTGCCCAAGCTCATGGCCAACCAGCCCAGTTTGCATTATGCGTTAGGTGCAGACGCGACATGGGATACTCGTGTATTGGGCTGGCTCAGTCAGGTGCGTGATTTAGCGCGCACCGGTGTGCATGCACCCGCGCAAATCCGTGACGTGCGCATGCTGGTCGATGAAATGCGCCTGTTCAAAGACGACATAGAGCTGGCTTTAATGCGCCGTGCGGCAGACATCTCCTGTACAGCACACCGCCGCGCCATGCTGGCAACCCAGCCTGGTGGCTATGAATATCAGGTCGAAGCCGAGTTGCTGCATGAATTCCGTCAGTATGGCGCACAATCCCCTGCTTACACTTCCATCGTTGCAGGCGGTGCAAATGCCTGTGTGCTGCATTATGTGGATAATAACGCGCCGTTACTCGATGGTGATTTGCTGTTAATCGACGCTGGCTGTGAACTGGATGGTTATGCGGCGGACATTACCCGCACTTTCCCCGTCAATGGCCGTTTTAGCGGCGCACAAAAAGAAGTATATGAAATTGTATTGGCCGCCCAGTCAGCTGCTATCGCCACGGTACGCCCACAGGCGAAGTGGAATGATGGTCATGATGCCGCCGTCCGCGTGCTGGTACAAGGCATGGTCGATTTAGGCTTATGTCACGGCAGTGTAGATGGGGTGATTGAATCAGGTGATTTCCGCCGCTTTTACATGCACCGCACTGGGCATTGGCTAGGACTGGATGTGCATGATGTGGGCGATTATAAACAGGCCGACGAATGGCGCGCATTGCAGACGGGCATGGTGCTCACGGTAGAACCTGGCTGCTATATCCGTCCTGCCGATAATGTGCCTGAGGCATACTGGAACATCGGCATACGCATAGAAGACGATGTCCACGTCACCACCACGGGGGTAGAAGTACTCACCGCTGCCGCGCCTAAAACAGTTATCGACATAGAACAACTCATGCAGCAACGAGGGCATTAACATGCAATCACATAGCGACATCATCATCGTTGGTGGCGGTCCCGTCGGGGCGACTTTGGCATTGGCATTGGCGGATACGCCGTTTAGCGTACAAGTGCTGGAAGCACGGGAAGATTTAAGTCGCGCTGCATATAAACGTACACTGGCATTGTCGTACGGCAGCCGTCTGATTTTGGAGCGACTGGGGATATGGGCGCAGCTGAGTGAGGTGACCGCGATTACCAATATCCACATATCCCAGCGCGGTGGTTTGGGCATGAGCCAGCTGACTGCGACTGAGGAAAACCTACCCGCACTGGGTTACGTGGTCGATTATGGCGAGCTGGACAGTGCCTTGCATGCTGCATTGCGCAAATCCAAAGCATCCGTCGTTACGGGTGCGCGGGTAGGTAACATACGCAATAGCGCGAGCTATGCTCAGGTACAAGTGACACAGGCTGACGTTGCGCACAGCCTGACCACACGTCTGGCAGTCGTCGCAGATGGCGGCGCAGGTCAGGCACAACGCATCACCCAGGAATATGATCAGCATGCCTTATTGGCGACGGTGACTACCGAATTACCCCACAACGGCTGTGCCTATGAACGCTTCACCCCTGAAGGGCCGGTCGCATTATTACCGCATCAGCAAGGTTACGCATTAGTGTGGACAGGGACGCCAGAGCGGGTGACGGAATTGCTGGCCATGCCAGACGCTGAGTTTCTCGCGGCTTTACATACGCATTTTGGCGATAGAGTCGGGCAGTTCCTGACGGTCACCGGGCGCACCAGCTTCCCACTGGTATTGCGTTATGCGCAAGACACCGTTGCTCCACATCAAGTCCTTATCGGCAACGCCGCACAGACGTTGCATCCTGTGGCCGGGCAGGGTTTTAATCTGGGCTTGCGTGATGCCTGGGAATTAGCGCAAACGATACGTGACCTGGGGGCAAACAAAGAAGCCTTGGGCAGCCGCAATATGCTGCAAGGTTTTCAAGCGCAACGTCGCGCTGACACTGGCAGCAGCATCTTTTTTACCGATCTGCTGGTGCGCCTGTTTTCTAATGACAACCCCATCCTCAAACATGGGCGCAGCCTGGGCTTGATGGCATTACAATATGCGCCACCCGCCAGACACATGGTTGCGCGGCGCATGATATTTGGAGCACGTGGATGAGCAATAGCGAATTTGACATCATCATCATCGGTGCAGGCATCGTCGGTGCGGCGTTTGCTGTTGCCATGCGCGATAGCGGCTTGCGTATCGCCATGATAGAACCCTATCCGCCTGCTGTACCAACCGAGGAATGGGATACGCGGATATATGCGATTAGCCCGGGCAGCCAGGATTTTCTCAGTGGCATGGGCATATGGCAGCAGCTGGAGGCCAGCCGCATCCAGCCGGTTTACGCGATGGATATACGCGGTGACAGCACAGCACAATTGCAATTCGATGCTTATCAGGCAGGCGTGCCACAGCTGGCGGCCATTATGGAAAGCGGGCGCTTACAACATGCGCTGTGGCAGGCAATGCAGGCGCAGGACAATATCACGCTGTTCAATACCGAATGCGCAGATTTATGCTGGTCTGCCCAAGGCGCCCAGCTCAATTTGACAGATGGCACCACGCTAACCGCCAGCCTGATTGTCGGCGCAGACGGCGGCAAGTCCTGGGTACGTAAGCAGGCCGGCATTAACGCCAAACGCAGCGACTATGAACAATCAGGTGTAGTAGCGAATTTCATCGTCGAACGCGATCATCAAGGTACCGCGCATCAGTGGTTTAACCAGACTGGAGTATTGGCGTGGCTGCCCTTGCCTGACCGTCACATGTCTATGGTATGGTCTACCGATACCCAGCATACTGCAGCATTGATGACAGCATCCCCGGAACAATTGGCGGAGGAAGTCGCACAGGCGGGCGGGCGTACATTAGGGAAGCTGCAGCAAATCGGGCGCACTGCAGCATTTCCGCTAAGCATCAACCGCGTAGAGCGTCTGGCACAAGCTGGCTTGGCCTTAATCGGCGATGCCGCACATGGTGTACATCCGCTGGCGGGGCAAGGAGTCAATCTCGGTTTGCGTGACGCCCGCGAACTGGTAAATATCCTGAAACAACGTGGCAAAACAAATTGTGGTGAACTATTGTTATTGCAACGCTATCAACGTGCACGTCAGGCTGATATAGTAGCTATGCAAATGGTGACGGACAGTTTGCATCATATTTTCCGCGATACCAATCCCGTATTGGCGAAACTGCGTAATGCGGGAATGAATTTCACTAACCAGATTACCCCACTCAAATCCTGGCTCATGCGTCAGGCGCTTAATTAAGGAAATAATATGTTTAAACGCAGTATATTATCTTTGATGTTAGTCAGCAGTTTATTAGCCTGCACTGCCAATGCGGATCCGGTGTCAATCAAGACCGTGCTGGCCGAAAAATTCCCCGGTGCGAATATCAGCAGCATCACTAAAACACCTTATGCAGGTTTATATGAAGTCATCATTGATGGACAAATCGTATACACCGACGAAAACGCAACTTATGTATTTTTAGGTAGCGTGGTAGAGATTAAATCCAAACGCAACCTGACTAATGAGCGCATGGCGAAACTCAATGCCATTAAATTTGACGAGTTGCCATTAGATCAAGCGATTAAATTTGTAAAAGGCAATGGCAGTCGTAAATTAGCCATATTCTCTGACCCACAATGTCCGTTTTGCAAAAAATTTGAACAAGAGCTGACCAAAGTCAACAACATCACCCTGTATATCTTTCCTTACCCTATCGCTGGCTTGCATCCTCAATCTGTTGCTGAATCCAAAGCCATCTGGTGCGCGGCAGACAAAAATGCAGCCTGGCAAAATGCTCTGCTCAAAAACACAGCACCGAAAAATGGCGGCGACTGCAAAAATCCGGTTGATGCCAACATCGCCCTGGGCAATAAATTACACATAACAGGTACGCCCACATTGATATTTGCCAATGGCGAACGCGTGCCCGGCATGGTTCCTGCCGAAAAATTAGAACAACTGCTCGCTGAGAAAAAATAATGCTAGGCGCATGGGATGCACGCTATGACGTGCCTGAATATATTTTCGGCACTGAACCTAATGCCTTCCTGCAACAGCAAGCATCTCGCCTGCAAGCCAGCCAACACGTGCTGGCGGTAGCGGATGGCGAAGGTCGTAACGGCGTATGGCTGGCGCAGCAAGGCCTGCTTGTCGATGCGGTGGACAGTTCTGCAGTAGCACAATCCAAGGCAAAGCAACTCGCCGAATCGCGGAATGTGAATATTCACTTTATCCATGCTGATTTGCTCAATTGGGACTGGGGTAAAGCGCGCTACGATGCTGTCGTCGCGATCTTTATCCAGTTTGCCACAGGTTCCGGGCGCGATGCCATGTTTGCAGGCATGAAAGCCGCGACTAAATCTGGTGGATTAGTTCTGCTACAAGGTTACACACCGCGTCAGCTAGAATACAAAACGGGTGGACCTCCAAGTGTGGAGAATATGTACACACCTGCCATCTTGCAAACATATTTTTCCGACTGGGACATTCTGCACCTGGAACAACACGACGAAGAAATAAATGAAGGTGCACATCATAGCGGGATGTCAGCGCTGATTGATATAGTGGCACGTAAACCCTAGCATCAACCGTAGCTGCTTGTCTAATACGGGGATAACAACGAGCACTCAACCACAATGAGTAATAAAGCTAACCAAAAACCTGCTTGGGATTTGAAATCCATCGTGCTGATGGGTTTCGCTTTGCTATTTATTTTGATGGCAGTCCTCATCGTGATTGGTTTGTCCAGCATGAAGCAAAATGACAACCGATTGGCGCGAGTAGTTAATGAGCAAAACGCCAAGCTTGAGCAACTTACCACGATGCGCATTATAGGGCGAGAGCGTGTCATCCTGCTGTTCAGCGCCATTTCATCCACCGATCCATTTGATCAGGAAGCCGACCTGATTCGTGTGGACGAATTAGCTACTGAATTTCTGCTGGCAAGAAACAAATTCCAGTCCTTGGGACTGAATCCTACCGAAAAATCTAACTTAGCCCGTGCATTAAAAATCATTGCGCTCACCGCAAAAAAACAAAGCGATGTCATAGAGCTGATCAGAAATGGTCAGCGCGCCCAAGCACAAGAGGAATTGGTAAATAATGTTATTCCACTTCAACTCGCCATATCCGAAACCTATAACGATCTAATCTCATTACAAAAAAAAGTAGCATACAACACCATAGCCGAAGCCAAGCGGGATAATGACAGCACTTTTTTAATCATGGTGTTTTTAGTAGCGGTGACCTTTTTTCTTGGTCTCATTATTGCGGTAGAGGTGCTACGCCGTATCACACAAATAGAAAACGCCTTATTTGACGAAAAAGAATTAGCTGAAATCACGCTACATTCAATTGCTGATGGCGTAATTGTTATTAATCAACACGGCCTGGTCACCTACCTCAACCCTGTCGCCGAGAGTCTGACCGGTTGGGATGCGAAACGAGCCTTCAATCGGCCATTAAACCTGATCTATAACATCGTCAGTGAAAACACGCGAACAGCCATTGATTATGCTGATTTGCTCAGCCAACTTGATGGTCCGATTCTGGGTGTGGGTCATAACCTGCTGATCCGTCGTGATGGCTATGAATTTTCAATTAAGGATTCTGCCGCACCCATTAAAAACAGAAATGGCTTGGCCATGGGCTCGGTGATTGTGTTTAATGACGTTACTGAAGCACATAACCTGACTCAGCAGTTGTCATGGCAAGCCAGTCATGACGCATTGACGGGACTGGTCAATCGCAGAGAGTTTGATATTAAATTACGCGCTGCAGTGGGGTCACAAAAAAGCCAGAAACGACAACAGGTTCTGCTGTTTCTGGATTTGGACAAATTCAAGCTCATTAATGACACATGCGGACATATTGCAGGCGATGAATTTCTGCGACAACTGTCGCGCATTCTGTCTACCCGCGTTCGCGCCAGTGATACGCTAGCACGCCTGGGTGGTGACGAATTCGCGATACTGCTGGATACCTGCAATATCGACAGCGCGCTGGCAATTGCCGAAAACATACGGCAGATGGTTGCCGGGTTTAAATTCACCTGGGAAGACAAGTCGTTTGAAATCGGCGTAAGTATAGGTGTAGTTGTACTTGATGAGCAAATCAGCAATGCAGTAGAAGCGCTGGCAGCAGCAGATTCCGCTTGCTATAAGGCGAAGCATGAAGGCCGCAATCAGATCCAGGTGTTCCAGGGTAAAGATGCCCTGGAAAGCCAGCGCGACGAAACCATATGGGTACAAAAGATAACACGCGCCCTGGAAGAAAACCATTTCCGTTTATACTATCAAAAGATCACACCTGCCGCCCATCCGCCCACTGCCAGCATGCATCATGAGATATTGTTGCGTATGGTAGATGACGACGGCCAGGTGATTTCCCCGGCTTCATTTATACCCGCAGCCGAACGTTATGGCTTAATGCCCGGCATTGATCGCTGGGTGGTGATAAATATGCTGTCATGGCTGAAAGACCATCCACCACAACCATCCAATCCGACAATCTACTCGTTGAATCTTTCCGGGCATACACTCGGTGATCCACGTTCACTGGATTTCATTGTCGAGCAATTAAATGCAGCAAATTTGCCTGCAGGCACAATTAGTTTTGAAATTACTGAAACAGTGGCCATTGCCAACCTTAGTCATGCGATGCACTTCATCTCTACGTTAAAAAAGATGGGCTGCCTGTTCTCGCTGGATGATTTCGGCAGCGGCATGTCTTCTTATGCCTATTTGAAAAATCTGGATGTTGATTTTTTGAAGATAGATGGGGCTTTTGTCAGGAACATGGTAAACGACCCAATTGATATGGCAATGGTTGAATCCATCAACCGCATTGGCCACGTAATGGGCATACAGACAATAGCTGAGTTCGTAGAAAATGATGCGATTTATCAGGCATTAGTAAAATTAGGCGTTGATTACGCGCAAGGTTACGCGTGCCACAAACCTGAACCGTTATCCACCATCGCTACAAACTGATTCACGCCCGTTACCAAGTGCACACATGACGGATGGACTATAGCCAACTATAACAACATAGCATATATTATATCATTCACCATTTTATTAGCGAAACCACAGGGAGTTTTCTACACTCTCGTATAAAAGACAAATCGCCAATGAATAACAAATTGCAAAAATTGTTGCCATTAAATTTAAGAGCCATAGTCATTTTTGGCTTTATGCTGCTTTTTTTGTTGGTGGTCATACTCGTGGCAACTGGCGTATATAGCATGAGTGCAAGCAACAATCGTCTGGAATCCACTCACCTGCAGCAAAATACCAAATTGAAATTGCTCGTTTCCATGCGTGATATCGCACGAGAACGCGTAAGCCTGCTATTCACCGCCATTACCTACACCGACCCGTTTGAGCAGGATGACGCACTCACCAAAGTCAGCGAGCTTGCAACAAAATTTATTTTGATTCGAAACCAATTCCGCGCGCTAGGTCTGAACCAGGAAGAAAGTGATAACTTGCGCCGTACAGAATTAATGATTAATTCAACGTCTGCGAAACAGGCGCAAGTCGCTGAGCTAATCCGCAGCGGCGAACTGCACGAAGCCCAAAGAATATTGGTTAATATCGTTATTCCTGCACAAGTTAAACTACTGGACAGCTACAACCAGCTTATTGACCTGCAAAGCCGCATTGCAAGCAGAGCTATTGAAAATGCACACAACACCTCCAGAACGGCTTATGGACTGATATTTTTGGTAATGAGTATTACGTTTTTTTTGGGTTTGATCATTGCAATATTTGTCGTTCGTCGCATTACAAAAATTGAAACCGCGCTTTTTACGGAAAAAGAACTCGCTGAAATTACCCTCCACTCGATCGCTGATGGCGTCATCACCACGGATCAGTTTGGATTAGTCACCTATATTAATCCTGTCGCAGAGAACATCACTGGATGGGATAGTGCGCACGCACTGAACCAGCCATTAAGCCTGGTTTACCCGATTATGAATGAAGCGACACGTCGATACGTTAGTTATACAGATCAGATTTCGGCGCTTGAAGCCCCGCTAGTAGGCACGGAAGACCGTGTTTTGACGCGTAAGGATGGCCATGAATTTGCAATCAAGGACTCACTCGCGCCTATCCGAAACCAGAATGCCAAAACCATAGGATCGGTGCTCATATTCAATGACGTAACCGAATCACGTCGTTTAAGTCAGCAGTTATCGTGGCAAGCGACCCATGACACATTAACAGGGCTGATCAACCGCCGGGGATTTGAAAACAAACTTGCTTATTTTATTGAAGATCAAAACATGCGCAAGCGCGAGCAAGCGCTGCTGTTTCTTGACCTGGATAAATTCAAATTGATCAATGACAGCAGTGGTCATTTAGCAGGAGATGAATTCCTACGACAATTCTCCCGCATGGCCGAAACTCAGGTAAGGACAACCGATGCACTTGCCCGCCTCGGCGGCGATGAGTTTGCAGTGCTGTTAGACGGTTGTGGATTAGAGCGCGCAATGTCAATCGCAGAAAGCATACGCCAGAGTGTCTCCACTTTTAAATTCGCATGGGAAGACAAGCTATTCGATATAGGCGTGAGCATAGGGCTAGTTATGCTAAACGAGCATACATTGAATGCAACAGAGGCATTAGCCGCTGCGGACGCAGCTTGCTACAAGGCCAAGCACGAAGGCCGTAATCAAATCCAGATATTCCAAGGAGAAGCATCCCTGAATAGTCAACGGGATGAAGCCACATGGGTACAGAAAATCACACGGGCACTGGAGCATGATCGATTTCTACTCTATTACCAAAAAATTGTGCCTACCAAACCTCACTCAACCAGTCCGGCACATAACGAAATTTTACTGCGTATGCTGGATGATGAAGGCAATGTGATTTCACCCGCCGCTTTTATCCCGGCCGCAGAACGATACGGCTTGATGCCCAGTATCGACCGTTGGGTAGTGCAGCACATGTTTGCATGGATAAAAAAACATCCCTTAATAGAAAACACCAATTACTCCATCAACTTATCTGGCCATGCTTTAGGGGACAACCGTTTTCTGGAATTTGTCGTGCAGGCACTTACTGAAGCCCAACTACCTGCAGGAACGATTAGTTTCGAAATAACTGAAACGGCCGCCATTTCCAACCTGAGCCAGGCAATGCGTTTCATCAACACTATCAAACAGATGGGATGCCTGTTTTCGCTGGATGACTTTGGTAGCGGCATGTCATCGTATGCTTACCTGAAGAACCTCAAAGTGGATTTTCTAAAAATAGACGGCACATTTGTGAAAAACATGACCAATGACACCATCGATATGGCAATGGTTGAATCAATTAACCGCATTGGGCATGTAATGAACATTAAAACCGTGGCTGAATTTGTTGAAAACGACCAAATATTTCAAGCTTTGGTCAAACTCAATGTAGATTATGCACAAGGCTATGCAATCCACAAGCCAGAACCCTTACCGCAATAGAATAGCGCCCTCTAGAACTGCGCAAACATCTTTCAAGCAAGCACGCCCATTAGAATCGCTCATAACCCTGTAAATAACGCCACTGCCCCACTGCCAAACCAGCCATAGGCATACGCCCTATACGGATACGTTTAATACTGATCGCAGTCAGCCCCACTTTTTCACATGCACCGACGATCTGTCCCGCATGCACACCTTTGGCAGCAAAACGCAAATGCTGCTCGTTTTGCCAGCTTACTTTCATCGCGGGCAATGGTCGCCCACTCCAGGTTATACCATGCTGCAGCAATGCCAAACCATCAGCCACTAGCTCACCTGCGACTTCAACGATATATTCCTGCTCAACCTTGTCTGCATCATCCACCAGTTTACGAACGATGCGCCAGTCCTGACTGAATACCAGCAAGCCGGAAGCATTAATAGGTAACGGCATCACCATACGTAAATCACGCAAATGTCGCTGTAAGAAAGTTAGCGACGACCTGTCATCTGCAGCGCGGGTCTCTGCGCTGATCAATTGCAGTAGCGGGTTGATATTATCATCTCCAGCACTTGCGTCCACACCCGCTGGCTTGTGCAGCAGTATGGTCACCGGATCGGCCGTTGTGAGACAGGCATCGGGCATGATTTCTACAGTCTGTTCGGGCAACACCCGATAACCCACCACCTCCACCACTGCGCCATCAACCTTAACCCAGCCGCCTTCAATATATTGTTCCGCCTCACGTCGCGAACAAGGCAACATATCTGCAAGACGTTTAGCAAGCCGTATTGATTCCGACATTATATTTTTTTCACGAACTCTGATTTCAACGACATCGCACCGACACCATCAATTTTGCAATCGATGTCATGGTCACCCTCAACCAGGCGGATATTTTTCACCTTGGTGCCAACTTTCACCACCGATGATGAGCCCTTGATTTTCAAATCTTTGATCACCGTTACCGTGTCACCGTCGTTTAGCACGTTACCATTAGCATCATGCACGACGCGCTTTTGCTCACCGTCATCTACTGCTGCCATCTTAGACCACTCATGCGCACACTCAGGGCAAACAAACATCTCTCCGTCCTCATAAGTGTAGGCTGAACCGCATTGTGGACATTGAGGTAAACCGCTCATCTTTTGCTCCGTTTCTGTGTATGAATTGACTGCGCCCAACCTTGGGTTAAGCGTTAAAGTGGTCATAATAACATACTGCATATCACGTCATATTTTGAACGGAAATAGCACGGAATAAAGTTAACAATGGCCGCTATAATCTTAATGACTTTCCACATGAAAAAACCGAGGACTGGGCCTCGGTTTTAGATATCGCACTTGCGTATGCCAGCGTTATTCGGATTACATTTTCCAGCCGTATGCTATCCCTAAAATATCCTGATACATACGAATAGTTTGTGCGCCATTGGTCAGCGAATTCTCGAAACCGTGGGTATAAGCCAGCGTCAATGCGCCACCTGACTTAGTCAAATAAGTAGAACCTAAAGTCAGGTGATCAGTGATAACACCCGGCGCGATGATATTAAAAAACACATCGGCAGCTTGAACTGGATTGTCGCCATGATTCCAACCGGCTCGCATAGTCCAGTTTTTATCATAGTGATACTCCGCACCCAACTTCCACACATCAATATCATGCCAGCCGAAACCAGCACCATTATCTGCGCCATAATTACCTATCAAGCTGGAATTACCAATCGCAGCCACACCCGAATAATTAATACGCTGGTAATCCAGCGCCACCAATAAATCTGGGCTCAGTTTGTATGCAACCCCAACATTATAATTTTCCGGCAAATCCAGATTACCTTGCTCGGCAAAGAAGCCAGCATATTTGCTGAATTTTTGCATATTAATCTTAGTAGAATATGCAGCACCTATGGTGAACTCAGGAGTTAGCTTGCCCATATAGCCGATACGAACACCGGCACCAAACGCATCGTCATAACCCAAATTATTGCCATTAGCATCAACGATACCAAATGCCTGCAAACCCTCTGCTTTAAAACGCTGATAACCCAGCAAAGGCGAGATACCAATAGAGTGATTAGCCGAGATTTTATAAGCTGCGGTTGGCGCGATGACCAACTGCATCAGATCGACACCCAAACGCCCTGAACCACCAAACATGTTGGTGTTCCCACCAGGCAATGGTGCATAATCAGCGTTCATACCGCCATTACCATATAAAGTAACGCCCAGTGAAAAATTAGAATTCATCATTTTGTTGTAGCCAAACTCAGGTACAGCAAAGTAATTACTGTCACTTTGCACAGTGACACCACTCGACGTAGCTTCACGACGTGGACTAAACAATGCAGCACCAAAATCAATACGATCCCCTACGAACACCATCGATGCCGGATTATTCGCGCCACCAAATGTGTCTTCGGACATAGCGGTTGCAGCACCACCCATACCATTGGCGACCATCCCGTAGCCAGATGCAAACATACCGTTAGTGGCCATAGCAGCCCCTGGCAAAGCAACAGCAGCAACTGCCATGATCGTTACTAATCTTTTCAATTTCATTGCAGCATCTCCGAACAAATTTATTACAAACAACTCACTACAATGAGTATATATAGCAGCATTAATATTATCTAAATTAACCTACGGGCGGCTGCCTCTGGCATCCGAACATATCTCCCTGTACAAAATTCAGGGGAAACAAATCATCATATACAGAGAATCTGACCCAGAATGGAGATTTAATCCATAGACAAAAAAACCGAGGGACATGCCCTCGGTTTTTAACTACATATAGTCGTGTGAACTATTAAGCAGATATTACATTTTCCAGCCGTAAGCTACGCCAATGATATCCTGGTGCATACTAATGGTTGTAGGTGAAGAAGGAACTGCTGCATTCGGACCAGTTACTGAGTTCTCAAAGCCATGCGTATAAGCTACGGTTAACTCACCACCAGTTGAAGTAACGTAGGTAGTACCCATAGTTAAATGATCTTTGATAACGCCTGGAGCGATGATGTTTACGAATGCATCAGCAGAATTGATTGGGTTATCGCCATGGTTCCAACCAGCACGTAAAGTCCATGCTTTGCTGTATTTGTACTCAGCACCCAATTTCCATACGTCGATATCATGCCATCCAAAACCACCTTGAGCAGTTGCTGTACCGATAGAAGCCACATCACCATAGTTGATACGCAAGTAATCTAAAGCCATAGTCAAATCTGGCATAACTTTATAAGCCACACCTACGCTATAGTTTTCTGCCAAGTCTAAAGCACCGTTACCAGATGCAAGCAAATTATTGGCATATTTGTCAAACTTTTGCATTTTAACTTTTGTAGAATATGATGCACCAATTGTCAAATCTGATGTCAACTTACCCATGTAACCAATACGTACGCCATAACCAAATGCATCATCGTACCCAGGGTTAGTTCCCAAAACTCCGTCAGCTTTAAAACGCTGGTATCCGATTAATGGTGAAATACCGATAGAATGGTTAGATGCTATTTTGTAAGCGGCTGTAGGTGCAATCACTAACTGAACCAAATCTACGCCCAAACGACCTGTGTTGCCAAAAAAGTTTACACCACTTGGTGCTGCTGCATAGTCAGTGTTCATACCACCGTTACCATATACAGTCACACCCAGAGATAAATCTTTGCTCATCATTTTGTTGTAACCCAACTCAGGCACAACAAAATAGTTTTTATCGCTTTGTACAGTTGCTTGACTACCCGTACCAAAATCCATACTTGTCGCTTCACGACGTGGACTAAATACAGAAGCACCGAAATCAATACGATCACCTACAAAAGCCATAGATGCTGGGTTGTTTGCACCACCGAATGCATCTTCAGACATCGCTGTTGCAGCGCCGCCCATACCAGCAGCTACCATACCGTAGCCATCAGCAAACATACCATTAGTTGCCATTGCTGCACCTGGTAAAGTGATACCGGCTACAGCCATCAGTGTAAATAATTTCTTCAATTTCATTGTGTGTTATCTCCTAAGATAAAGTCATTTAAAACTATGTACAAAAATAATAATGTCATTATTCTGTGAACGTATACTACTTGCAACTGCCACATTTCACAATATTTAAGTTCGTGCATCGTCGTTTTATGTTGTTTTTTTGCAACTTAATTACCAAAGCTATCTAGTATTAATCTCCTAGTACGTATCTCATGCTACCCAATGATTACTAATATAATGGAAAAGGGGAGTTTAGCTATGCTAACTCCCCTTTTGCTTACTATTTTAGCTAATAAAAATTAACGACAGTTTATAACAATCCAGCGCCGATATTCTCACCAGCCATTTGGCGCTTGACGTTTTCTACGTCTTTACGTGCCAAAGCAAATGGGAAAGAAAAGATATCAGTAGGACTGGAATCGCCATATGGACGGTTACATGCCGAAACTTCTTCATCATCTTTGCCAGGACAGCCTGAAGTCTGGAACGGCTTACCGGAGTTAACCAAATCAGCCAGCTCATCTTCCGCTACGCCATAGTCAATAACCTTGCCATCTGCATCAAACAACATTTTGCTGACGTGACCACCAGCGTAGTCAATGATGAATCGTGCTAATTGAACGCGACGCCATTGACCGCGATCACACGCTGGCCAGTCTTCCATCATTGAGCCCTGTTCTGGGAAGAAGGCAAACATGTGGTTATGGCCACCGAGGTCTTTGATCTTTTGGCAGACTTCAAGGATCTCTTGTTCAGTTTCGCCCATACCGCAAATTAAATGCGCACCGAACTTTTCCGGGCCGAACACATCAGCTGCCCATTCGATGGCTTGCCAGTATTTTTCAAAACGGTGTGGGCTATCCACTGTTTTGCCGCGGGTACGCTCAAAAATATCAGGCGTAACAGCATCCAGTGCCACAGTAAAGATATCCGCACCCATCTGCTTGAGACGAATTAAGTCTTCTTTTTCCATGGTGGTTGGATTGGATAAAATAGAAACCGGGATGTGCGCCAATTCTTTCATCCACTTATCCAGCAGGATAAAGGTATCTGAATCAGAATTAGGGTGCGTGATCATGGAGATACACATGCGCTGGAACTGGCCTTTGTCATTACCCTTTTTAACGCGGTCGATCACATCATCAAAGCGGGCAGTAGGCCACTCGACACGAATGAAGTTACGGTCTGCGTAATCGCGGGTTTCTTCGCGGTGACGCGCCAAGCCGCAATATGTACAGTTCGCGCGACAACCTTCAGGATAGGTAACCAGCAAATTCAGGCAATTAGTACATGCAGTACGATGCATATTACCTGGCACAAGACCCAAAGTAATCGCCGCTGCAGTACTCATCTGCACGTATTCTGGTGAACGCATTTCTGGCGTTTTGACGTGATAATCTGGGCGGTAAAATTGTACAACTTGAGGTTGATCTAAGACTGCGCTCATGCGTCTCTCCTTAAATAAAGCTAATCGCTAGGTTATGATACAAAATAATCAGGGAAGGCTATCCAACTTTTACGGTGCAAGCCATCGGTTTGTGCTGCTTCGGTTAACCACTGCTGGTCTAACCACTTACGCCGCGCCACTGCGCGACTAACTGCCACTTCAAATTGATCACGTACATCTTCTTCAAAATCAGCTAGGGCATCAGCATCATGCTCCACTAATTCAGCAACAGCGGCTTGACCAGCACGCTCACCGGATATAACAGCCGCGGCAATACCCGCACCCGTAATAGGATGAGTTAAACCGGCGGCATCGCCCACAAATAAAATATTACCGACGACCAAATGCTCACGCAATCCACCCACAGGAATTGCACCACCAGTACGGTATGTAATTTCCTCTCCGACCAGACCTTGTGCTACAAGCTGGCTATGCAGCTCATCCAACGGCTTTTTCATGTCCGACGTAAAGCGTTTGTCTAATCCCAAGCCTAAATTTGCCCATTCGCCTTTGGGAAATAACCAGGCATAACCACCAGGATAATCAGCTGACAGCCATATATCAGTATCAACATATTCACGCTTCAATGGAACGGTGTACTGGCGCGTGGTGACAATTTCCATTTCGGGCAACCCCAAAGCTTGCGCGACTGGGGAATGCGGGCCATCGGCTGCAACTAGCAAACGATATTCAATGTCTATTTCACCAGCTACAGTGTGAATCTTAGCAAGGTTATTAGCTGCATCAAGACTAACCAAGCGGCTATTAAGCCACAAATCAGCCCCCTGCTCACTTGCTTGCTTGGCTATAGCCTGATCAAATGCCGCACGATTAATCATTAAGCCCGGGAATTCAGTCTCAGCCACGGCACCTGACGGTAAAAAACTCTTCATGCCTTTGATATGTTGGTATAGCACACCATCGGCCTTGGCATATTTGCCCATAGGCAATGGTATAAACTCAGCACATTGTACTGGCATCCCTATCTCTTGACGGCGGTCTATGCCAATCACGCTCAATCCGCCTTGCGCTGCTGCCAGCGCAGCTGCCGCACCTGCGGGACCCAATCCAATGACCAATACATCTATTTGTTTCATGCTACGACCTCGGCAGGCTGTATTGCCATTTTTATCAGGCCCAAAATATCCTCAGGCGTTAAAGTAAGCATATCGACATTTCGTTGTGCGAAAAAATCAAGCACGATCGCATCAACATTATCAATATGACTATCACGTAAGGCCGCTTCCAAATCTACTAAGGTACGGCGCGGACTAATGAAAACATCACCGCTGAACCAAACCTGTTTAATTCGTTGTTTAACTTGGTCATACGCAACATTAACCTGCAACAATCCTGCTGCAAATTTTTGCGACGCTGCAAGTGTCGGTCTATCCGTAACTGGAAGGTCTATCATCGCAATCCAGTCAGGATGGTTAATTTCCCTTATCGCATCTTCGTATAACGCATGCTCTATTTGGTTTAATTCACCGGCGACAAATTCCACATCAAATTCGTTCTTAATAGCTTCCTGTATTGCAGCAATAACAATAGCTCGATCTGGTACATAGCCAAGCAACGTTTCCAAATTAGTTACGCGCTCGCGTGCAGAAGAAATCGCTTTATCGGATAATTTTTCGGCAGGAATATTTAATACACGAAGCATTTTTTCAACGTCAAACGATATAAGCAAAGTGCCCTGATACATCAAGGCATCACCATCAAACGCACCGCCAGTGCCTGAAATTTTACGGCCATCAACTTCAATATCATTGCGTGGCCGAAACTCTGCTGCCACTCCCAGTGAGGATATTCCCTTTGCAACTGCTGTACAGATACGACGAGATATTGCCGTCATATCAGCAGTACCCAAAGTTTGCTTATCTAAATACAACTCCCAACCTATTTGCGTTGTATCAAAATAAATGGCACCACCACCGGTAATACGTCGCTGGATTTCTACACCGTGCTCAGCGCAATAGGCCAGATTTAATTCTTGTGCGGCACTTTGGTGAAAACCCAGTAAAGCACAAGGTTCGAAACCAAGAAAACGCAATGTATTGGGCGCCTGATTTGCCTGCCGTGCCTCTAGCAAAGCTCGATTAAGCGCAATATTATTTGCTGCTGGTTGGGTGCCGGTATCCAACAAACGCCATGTTTGCTTAGCAACCGACATTAGCCGCAACATCCACCAACTGATTCGGGCTGTCCTGCCGTGACTACTTTAATACCGGCTAGACTTGAGCTGGCAAAAGATGGACGCTTAGTACGTTCATGTTCAATAACCTTCTGGATATCAACTTGCAGTCCCGCATCTTCCGTCTCTATCGCCATGACTTCGTCACCAATTGCAATAGAACAGCATGCAGGTGTCACGCGCACATCACGCTCTAAACGCACGGCCAATTCAACCATACCATCTGATGGATGCGCCAAACCATTCAAACCAGCCATTACAGCGTAGCTATCAATCTCGACTTTAACTTTACCGGGTGGACGCGCACAACCCAATAGCAAAGGTACATCAGGCAAAGCTGCACGCGCATCCATGAAGAATCTACCAACTTCTTTACTGTCAGGGGTAACAAATGGACGATTTTCTGGTGCGTAAAATGGCATAACTACGACCAATACCACCGCTTGCGGTTTATGGCGCTGAATTATTTCTAATGCATTCCACTCACCGAGCAAGTGGCCATAATGCAAGCCAAGCACAATATGAGGAACGACCTTTAATTTAGTTGAAACCAAATACTCAAGCGTTTTTTCGAAGTCGTCTACAGTGCGACGCAAATGATAGACCTGAGTGATAGTATCCTGCGATCCAATTACGTCCATCATTGCCGCATCAATACCACTATCTTCCATGCGTCGCGCAATGTCCATATCAACGAGCGCGGTATGCATGGCTATTTTAAAGTCTGGAAAAGTATCCTTGATTCGACGTATGGTTGAATAATAATCATCGTATTCGACTTCATTACGATGATTAGATCCGCCAGTCAGCAGCATACCTTGCGCGCCACCGTTAATTTGCTCATTAACAACACGCCATAATTCTTCTGGCGTACGTGCACCTATCATCGGCTCTAATATTTTAGCCTTGCAGTGATCACACTGCAATTTGCAGTCACCACCCGTAATAGATACAGCTGGCCATGCACTTTTGCCACAACCCGTGATTTCTGAGCTGGCAAATGCTTTGAATGTTGGCGTGTAGAAATTAACGCGACCCACGCGCTCACCCTGCAAACTATTAAATTTGGTTTGCATTTCGTGCACCAGTGCAGCATCTAACTCAATGCCATCCAATGGTTCAACACGCCCGACGATATCTAGCCAATCACTCATACATCACCTGAAACCCTTGTATAAAAAGGGTTTTGTAGTCTTAGAATACAACAGGGGCGATAAACGCCCCTGTTGTCATTACATTGAAACTAATTTATTAGCAACCGCCGAAGCCGTCTGCGTTCATTTTTGTTTCAAAGCCAGTTGCAACAGCACCACCAGTTACCAACGCACCTGATTGGCCATCCCAGTCAGTAGGCTTCATTTTAACCAACCAGCCGCTACCGTATGGATCAGCGTTAATCGTGCCTGGTTTAGCAGCTACATCTGGGTTAATAGCCAGGATTTCACCTGTTACTGGAGCCTTAACTGGACCAACCCACTTACCTGACTCAACTGTAGAAACAGATTTGTTTTGTTCGATTTCTTTACCCGCTTTTTTAGGGGTATAAGATACGATTTCACCAGCCAATGAACATGCATAAGCTGTCATACCAACGGTCAAAGTACCATCAGCTTCACGACGCGCCCAAACGTTGTTATCTACGTTGTAGTACAAATCATCTGGAAGGTTACAACCACGGACTGTTGCCATATTTCTTTCTCCTCAAAAGTTTCTCAAATCAAATAAATTGCCTACGACCATACGGTCACAAGCAGAATCCGCAATAACGCGAAATTTTTACAAATCAAAAGTACATCGATTTGTCACAAGCTAATATTAAATCCGCCATCTTACTAGCATTAGCAATTTCATCGACTTCCTCAATTATATCCGATTCAGTCAATTTGTAACCAGGCATTGCTGGCTTACACAGGTATAATTTTACGCCTGCTGCTTTAGCATCGCGTATGAATTCAATGATGGGCTTACCACCCTCCATCGCCGCAAAACTTTCAGCAACTCCCTTTTGAGCCAACTTCACCGCTTCCATAGTAAAGAATATGCTAACGTCAGCCTCCATAGAAGCCAATATTGCGCCTATGTAAAAAGGCGTAGCACAACGATGTGCTGTCGATGGGCCACTCGTCATCACGATAACTACGGACTTCTCTTCGTTATCCAAATAGTGATGATCAGCCATTAACGCGCACCTCTTTCACAATGGATATCTTCCCTACGAGTACGCTCACAGTAGCCTGCTTGAGCAGCATCCCCAGTAACCATAACTGATAGGGCCTCATCCACACTTGCAGATGGACGCACCCGCGCAATCCATGCTTCGTATGGTTCAATATTAAGCAAATTAGGGTCATCTAAAACGTCATGATTGGCATCTTCAATAACGCAATCAAAGACGTTAGGTACGGGACCAGCCCATTTACCACTCTCAATCGTGGCAACCGGTTTACCAATCGGACGCAAGGTTCCAGGACGACGAACACGAACGTGCAAAATCTTACCGGCTACAGTTTGCGAAATATCAGTCATACCAACAGTCAAGGTACCGTCTTCTTCTCGGCGTGCCCATATTTGGTATTGATCATCGTAATATAACTCAGGGCGAAATTCGCAACCGTTACATTCCATAACTTTATCTTTATTCCATGTGCTTGAAGATAGATGGCTTGCTTTAACCACAACCAATTAAAGCAAGTGGGGCTGCTGTATTTTACAGCAACCCCAATTACGGCTTAGTTAAACCACACCTTTTGCATGCAAGAAGTCTAATGAGTCACTTACATTTTCATGCACGCCTAACTTACGAGCTGACAAGCCCATAGCCAAACCAAGCAGTTGAGTGAAATACAAGATTTTTACATTGGTTTTGATGCCAAACTCTGTTTCAGCACGAACTTGATGCATTTCCAAGCCAGAATGGCATGTTGGGCATTCTGTTGCAATGACTTCAGCACCCGCATCTTCAGCAGCCTGTATGATATTCAACACAAGTTGAGTTGAAGTATCCGCATCCGACAATGTATGAGCACCACCACAGCAAGCTGTTTTAAGCGGGAAATCAACATTAATCGCACCTGCCGCACCCAACAAATCATCCATAAAATGAGGTTTGTAGCTTGATTCACTACCTGGACCTTGATCCTTTTCAGGGAAAATCTGGCGTGGACGTGTGTACATACAACCGTAGTAATTAGCGACTTTAATACCGTTCAGACTCTTAGAAATTTTTTGCTTAATTCCATCAGCACCCAAATCTTCCATTAACCATTCAAGCAAGTGCACTGTACGTACATCACCTTTATAAACTGGATCTTCAGATTTTTTAGCCAAGCCCTGCAAGGTATCCAAAGACTCTGAAGAGGTTGCCAATTCGTACTCAGCCTTTTTCAGGTTATGGTAACAACCGTTACATGGCGCCATAACGGTGTCATAGCCCATTTGCTCGCTTGCAATAGCCATAACGCGTGCCGACATGTAGGTTTGCAGCATAGGATGGATATTTTTAACTTCCATCGCGCCACAACAATTCCAGTCATGCACGGTTTCCATTTCCATACCAAGACTTTTAACAAGTGCACGAGTCGAACGATCATAAGGACCGCCAGAACCTTCTAAGGCACAACCTGGATAATATGCAACCTTAGCCATGCGCTAACTCCTTTTGTTCTTTAACATATTGACTCAACACTTCGCCCGTATGACCCCAAGATTTTGTTTTTGGCTTGAAGAACATAGAATAACCCATATGCAATGAATGCATGATAGGTGTGCGTGTAATGAATTTCCACACATTACCGCTACGCAACTCATTCCATTTATTCATACGCGCTACAAATATACCTAACCAGCCATTTAACGCCATTTCCTTAATGTCTTGATTAGTATTTTTATAGAAGTTAGTCATCACTTCTGAATCTTCAATACGGCCACGCGCAATACACTGACGAGCGAACTCTTCATCGAAAATAGTCGAATTTGATTTCTCACCAAAACCTTCAGCTTCGATCCAATGAGCCAACGCTTTCATCACACCTTCAGGACGCACATCTTTCGGGCATATGTTCGTGCACTTATTGCACGATACGCACTGCCATATAATGTCCTTGTCTTTCAGAATTTCGTCTTTCAAACCCAAACGTGTAAGGTATATCCAATAACGCGGATTAAAGTCCGTATTTTGAGCATACATTGTGCAGGAGTTCGTGCAAGAACCACACTGCCAGCAGCGGTGTACATTTTCAGCACCTGCGTACTCTTTAATATGCGCCTCGAAACCATCGTCATATTCTTTTAAAGTACGTGGCAGGATCATGGTATTCCAGTGACCCGAAACATCGACTCCATCCACTACTAGCGTATCACTACTGATTAACCGACTAGGGTCAATCAGCGTTTTTTCATGAATTGCCATTTAATTTTCTCCTAAAATCCGTCTATTACTCAATGCCTGTACAATTTCATTCGCGATTAACTAATCAGCCAAAGTTTCGCGCCGCACTCTTGATAAACCAACCTTAGCTGGTGCATCTATACCCAAGAACTTCTTGATATGATCACTAGGCCCGCTCGCCCGGCCAAAATCCGCACTTAACATGCCCTCGGCCATTGAGCGGAAATATTCAGCATATGCTTGCGCTTGAACTAAATCCACCCAAAAATGCACATCCTTGTAAAGCCCTTGTTCAGCAAGTTGCGTTGCTAGCCATGTTCTGGCACCCTCATACATTTCCGGACTGTTGCCCAATGGCACATCCGGCATTGTATCGTTACCACGAATAAATTCGCGTAAAGCACCGCTAACTGTATTTTGATCCCACACCCATCGAGTCATCAATGGATACTTAATCGGATTATTGAAATGCAATAATTCAGCACCAAAATCGAATGCCGCACGCTTATTTTTGGCTGCCAGCTTCCTAGTCTCTTTGTCAGCACTTTCATCGCTCACTACAACATCAGAGAACAGATCAAGCCTGTCAAGCAAATTTGCTTTACCGTACAACAAATTCCTTACACGCTCTCTCGTATCATCTATTCCCAATATCTCTATTGAAGGATAGACGCGGCGGCGAGCAGAAAAGACCGTTTCCAGTAATGCTTCTACACTTTCCATACTCAGCTCTGCTAGCTTTTCTTCAGCCAGCAAATTTGAAAACAGCTCATGTTTTGCTTGTAAACTTGCCAAAAAAGCATCAACACCGGCATCATCCTCTGCATTTTTTTGCAATGCAGAAAACTTTTGCTGAAACTGACGCGCATCAAGCGGTACTGAAAGTTCAGCCGGGATAATTAAATCCGGCTCACTTTCAGCTGCTACCTGATTAGGCTGCTTTTTGAACCAAAGCATTCATGTCACCCACAGCGCGCATAGCCATTGCCAAGCCATGAGAGATACTGGTATCGATATCTTCTGGACCTAATGCTGCACCACCCACATAGATACCGCGGCGAGTACTGCTGAAACTACTAGTGTACTGCTCACCTTTATCTACGAAACCATGTTTTTCCAAGCCGATACCAAACACTTTAGCCAACTCTGGATTTTCTTCGTTTGGATCCATACCGATAGCGTGTACAACGATATCCATAGGAATCACGATAGGACGCTTAACCAGAGTATCTTCACCCTTGACTAACAGACGACCATCAGCTGATTTAGTAACTTCAGCGATACGCGCTTTGACAAACTTAGTCTTAAACTCTTCTTGTGATTTCCAGTAAAACTTATCTTCATACAAACCAAATGTACGAATATCCATGTAATAAATGAATACTTCAGTCGTAGGAGAAATTTCTTTAATTTCCATTGCCAAATTAGTAGATACGGTACAGCAAATCTTAGAGCACCATTCACGACCAATTTGTCGATCACGAGAACCAACACACAACAGAATTGCAACGCGCTCTGGCACACGACCATTTGATGGGCATGCAATCTTACCAGTTCCCACCATTTGTTCCATCTGGGTCGTTGTTAATACGTCTTCATACGTACCAAAACCCCACTCAGGTTTATTAATAGAATCGAAGTGAGTAAAACCAGTACCCAGGATAATGCTACCAACATTTGCAACTTGGCCATTGGAAAGTGTCACTGTGAAATTACCAGCTTCGCCCTCGACCTTAACTACTTTTGTTGATTTATGAATAGTAACGTTCGCGCTATCTTCAACGCGCTTGACCATACGGCCAATCGCATCCTTAGCCCATTCACCGGAAGGTACCAATTTTGCGTAACCTGAAAGAATTGGTGCGCCGCCTAAAACAGCTTCCTTTTCAACCAAGATTACTTTCTTACCAATAGATGCCACGCCAGCTGCTGCGGACAATCCTGTTGGGCCTGCGCCCACTACTAAAACGGTATCAGACATTTTATTGACGGCCTCCTAATGCCAGCTCAGGGTTATATAAATACTCAATGTTTCCAGCTTCTACTTCTTTTAAGTAAGCTTCAAATGTTTTCTTAGCTTCAGTCCAAGAAATACCCATTTTTTCAACTAACTCTTCACATGGTGATGCATGCCACTGCAATTGTACAATTTTGAATGGGTCAGCTCCGCAAGCTAAAGCGGCAAACTGAATATCCGCCATAATTGGTACAGCGAAATCATTGTCATGCGCCTTACCAATCCATTGGTTTTTATCCATGGTGGTAATACAACCAGTATCGATACCCAGCATTACGTCAGCGTTAGCCTCTTCTCGTACCACACGGATTTTGCGATCCATAGTGAAAGAACGAGTAAATTCACGCTCAGAAATAATATGACGGAAACCGAAACCACAGCAGTCATACCATGTTGAATAGTCAATCAGCTGAGCACCCAACGCTAAAGCAACAGAACTACCTACTGCGGTACGGTTGCCACCCAATACTTCTGGATCATAAATAGCATCTTCGTGAACCATTTTGTAGTAATGGCAAGCAGCATGCATAGTTACGCGAATGTTTGACACATCAACTGTCTGCATTTCTGATGCAATACGATTACGAACTACGTGTACCCATTCTGAGTAATGAATAATCTCTTCCGGTATAACCAGCTTGCCATCTACCAAACGACCTAATTTGCCCAAGATCTTAGTGACACGTTCACGCAACTCTGCTGACTCAACCAAGTACTTACGAATTTCTTTGTAATTACCAAAAGACGTACCGCAATGCACTAGCGGGAAAAAGTGACCAGCTTCAAAACCATGTTGCTTACCTGAAATATAAGCCTGATGGAAATTGCGCATGAACACAGCCGCCAATGACTCAACGTTACCAATCCCTGACCCATGATAGTTCCATGCTGTACAAGATGTTTGGTCTGTTTCGTCCAAATAATCTTTACCTGGCACGTAACCGAAATTATTCATGAACCATAGGATAGATGTTGGATATCCTGGGATATTGCCACACTGTCCACATGACTTGTGATGCCATAATTGTGTAGTTGGCACTTTCTTAGCCCAACCAAACAAAGTATTCACTTCTACCGGTTTATGTGCATCCGTAATACGATGAACGATAATTTGACCGTCTTTTTCAAGCTCCCACATATGGTCACGGATATCATCCATGCGCTCACCAAGATCTACTGTGCGCTTGTCCACATGTTTACGAACCCATTCTGTTGCCGTCGCTGCTTCAGCACCGGACAGATTTGTTTGCTGGAAGAACGATCCGTGACCAGCAATTCCTTCATTTTCACTGCCTGCATTACTCATGGCAAATCTCCTAAAATTAATTCACAGAATTGATAAATCAGTCTTCTTCCTGCTCTTCCAACCATTCTTCATACTCTTCACGCTTTTCGTCGATAAAATCTTCGATAACGTCAAACAGGTTCTCGTCCATTGCTTCCAATGAACTCAATACACCTGTCATTTCCCAAATGGTGTACATCTCAACGGAAGTCTTTAGCGAGACTTCCCAAGCGGTGTCAGTTGTTTGCAGTGTGCGCACCGGAATTGCTTTACGCAATGTCTTCAGGTCACCCTCAACTTTTTGAATATTTGGACCCCAGTCAGGGAAGTGATCTGGCTGAATCATGTCTGGAGACAACTGGTTACCAGTAGTTATCAATTTCAGCATTACACGACCGAAAGGACGAAGCACATCTTTAGCAGACTGCATGCCGTGCTTAATAGACACTTCACGCATAATCATCACCAATCCACCTGGTGAGTTTTTAAATGGACAACGTGCTGCACAAGTCATGCATTGGGCACACGCCCAAATTTTTTCTTGCATCGCGTCGTATATTTGCTCTACGTTTTCTGTCCACAACAACTGGACAATTTCACGTGGGCTGTAGTCATAAAATTGCGCTGATGGACAAGTTGCAGTACAAATACCGCAATTTAAACACCCATTCAATTCATGATCGTAGCGAAAATCACTACGTATATCATCATAAATTTCGCGCATTTCAGCGTAAGTTGCCATTATGCACCTCTCGTTTAGTCGTGCCGCTATATTAAATTAAAACTGGAGCCATAGTCGTTATAGCCCAGACTGACAAAATATCAAGATAAACCATTAAGCTATCTCAATCAACTAATAATTTTGATATCAATTAGACCATGCTAATGATAATTAGACAGCGCAGCTGATTGCCGCGCCATTATTGATTGAAAACCAGCGATTTTGTCGCTGACTCTCTAATCCCTGCTCGTTTACAAGTACAAGCAAATATCTGAATCGCCAGCAAATGAGAAAAATGAAGCCGCGCCAACATAGTCAACACCGTCAATAAACTCACTGTGGTCAAACCCAAACAGCTCGACTGTCATTTGACATGCCAAGAATTTCACATCACATTCTTGACACATTGAACGCAAGTCTTCTACCGTTGCCACGCCATTGTTAGCAATTGACTGCTTCATTAGCACTGTTGCCAACGCTTCGTATCCTGGCACTATTGCTTGAATTGCGTTCGGTATATTCCAGTTAATACCACGGAACCACTTCGGACCAAACGGCATTTTCATAGGCATGCCAGGATTGCCTAATGGGCTAACCCTGAGGAAGGAAAGATCCTTGCGCATTAACTGCAACCCGTAGAATGTGAAAAAAATCTCTACGGAATAATCCAATGCCGCGGCCGTTGAAGCCAAGATAAATGGTGGATACGCCCAATCAAGCGTTCCTTTTGTTGCAATAATTGCAAGTTTCTTTTGTTCCATGTCTACCCCTCAAATTTCGAAGCTCACCAAACGCAGATGGTCTGGTTCTTAATTTTGATTACTTTTTCTTCATAAAGAATGTGAATTCAGCACCCGCTTGAGCAGATGAAAGCAACTCATTGCCAGTCTGCTTAGCAAAAGCCTCGAAATCCTTGATCGCGCCTGGATCTGTTGCAACAATTTTCAATACCTGGCCTGTAGTCATATCAGCTAGGCTTTTTTTGCAGCGCAAAATTGGTAATGGGCAGTTCAAACCTTTTGCATCTAATTCTTTATCAAAATTCATTACTATCTCCTTAAGATTCAAATAAAAACAAACAATAAACTATATTGCAGAAAGCGGCCGACCTGAACGTATCCAGCCCATTATACCACCCTGCAAATTATATACCTCAACCAATCCTTTAGATGCTGCGAAAGCCGAAGCTTGTGCAGATCTACCACCAGACTGACAGTAAAATACTATTGGCTTATCCGTTGGCAAGTCCTGCACTTTCAAAGGCAACAAATGCAACGGCAAATGCATCGCACCCTCTATACCGCCACGAGAAACTTCTGCATCTGTACGCACATCAATTAATATGCATCCAGTGTGGGCTTTCAAATCATCCAAACCTTGCACATCAACTTCTTTAAATCCGTACATAACCGCCTCAAATTTATCAAAGTTCACTAATATACCAAAATGCGGTATTCAAGCAAATAGTTTTCTTTACTTTTTTATGTACGTTGTGCGCCGTGATATAAATTCACCACATGACGCGCCTCTGCAAAAAACAGCCAGCGCTCCGCCACTACACCCAACGATGCCAGTGCGATTGCAACATATATATCTGTCTGTGAAGCCTGTCCAGTTGCAAGCATTAGCACCGGCACTACGAACCCGACCACCATAACAAAAACCTTTAACATGATTGCATACTGCCGCGCAATTTGAAATCCAAACTCTTCTGTCAGGAATGTGCCATGTGTGTGCCCCGTATCCAGCAAACGCACCGTTCCGCGCGTAAACCCTGTTGCAGTATTAATTGTTGATGTCGCACCAGGCTTATTAATCCAGAAATAATAAATTGCCTTAAGCATGCCGGCCACAACCGACAAACCTATACTAATTGCAACGTAACTACCAATCTCTACCGTACCATTATTCGCAATCAGTAATAATAACAATCCACCTAAAAAGTGGCCTAGCGCCAAATAGTTAGCTGGCACGAGCGGTGAGTTCCATTGCCGTATTGTTTTCAAGCATGCATATATCATCCCTGTGCTGAATATGGTTACCCACGCCAAGATTGCAGCCATAACACCTACCACCACCTTCAGTACAGCTAACTGACTCATATCCAGCCATGTCAAACCCAGGTAAGCAATTGCAAATGGGTAAAACATAACTGCAAATACACCCTCTCTCGACAGCCAGGAAGTACGATACCGGCTAAACGCTCTCCATGCATTTTTTGGGTTGGCCAAGTGGAACACTGACGATGACAACCCAGCCGCCACCAGGAACAATGCCAAACCACCTGCCGTCAGCTTTTGATCGATTGACAGTCCACCACCCAAACCAAGCAAATCAGCCAAAACAAGCAGCGCAAATAAGCCAAAACCTGCACCTGAACTTACGGTAAAAAAAATCACGGAAAATGCGGGATGCATTATTTACTCCATTTAGTATGAATATGTGTAAAACGCAATTAACGTTTTACTACCTTGTTAACAACACCCTTCAATCTACCTTTGAAACCAAGCTTACCCAGATTCTCCGTTGAGATAGGCGTAGCTTTGCGCACTGGCAGATAGTGATTAGTCGGGTTATAGCCCAACTCAGGCATCAACTGATAGCCGCCACGCTCCCGAATGACGACGCTTACGGCTGAATTCGCATCATCCATATCTCCAAACATGCGGGCATGCGCGGGGCAGGTTAATACACATGCTGGCTGACGCTCTTCTACAGGCATAAAAGTGTCATAAATGCGATCAATGCACAGCGTGCATTTTTTCATGGTACCAGATTCGCGATCTAATTCACGCGCACCATATGGACATGCCCATGAGCAATAATTACAGCCCATACATTTGGTTTGATCTACCAGCACGATACCATCTTCTGCGCGTTTGTAAGAAGCACCTGTTGGGCACACCGTTACGCAATCTGCGTCTTCGCAGTGCATACAAGACATCGGGAAATTGATCGTCTTATTATGTGGATATTCGCCCACCTCGTAACTGCGTATGCGATTAAACCACACCCCTGACGGTTTTGCTCCGTACGGCTGATAGTCTGTCAAGGGTGCTGTTGTACCCGACGCATTCCACTCTTTACAAGCAATTGCGCATGCATGACAACCTACGCACACATCCAAATCGATTACTAAACCTAATCTCATTTATCTTATCCTAATGTTAAGACTGTTTGTCATCATCTGTGCGCGTACTGTAGCGCAACACGTCCGGACGCTCGCCATCATCCCAAGGCAACGGCTTAATAGCCGGGAACTCTGGCCAACTACCCACTTCACCCTCGGCTGCTTTCGTGATTTTCACCCGCAAGTCGAACCAAGCTGCTTGACCAGTCACTGGATCAGAGTTGGTAATGCGTCTCTCGCCTTTTTTGGCAGGCAAAAGTTCAGAAATCAAATGGTTAAGCAAGAAACCGCTTTTCGCTTCTGACGCTTCAGGCTTAAGCCCCCACGCACCACCTTGCTTACCAATCGCATTCCATGTCCACACTGTATTTTCTTGCGTGCCTTCCATAGTGCGCATTTGGCAACGTATTTTTCCGTTATGCGACTCCACCCAGATCCAGTCGAAGTCTTTTAAGCCCATACGCGTCGCTTGCCCACGGTTCATATACATATAGTTTTGCGCAAGAATCTGACGCAACCATACGTTTTGTGAATCCCATGAGTGATACATCAACATTGGCCGCTGCGTTAACGCGAAGAACGGATATTCTTCGCCGTCCACACGCTCTTGCTCCAGTGGTTTGTACCACATCGGCAGAGGATCAAAATATTTCGCCAAACGTTCACGATCTACCGGATTGTTAGGCTGCGGCCCATCGTACAAACCTTGTCCGGCCAAGCGGAACTTCTGCAACGGCTCAGAATAGATTTGCATGGTAATCGGCTCAGACTTACCCACGAAACCAACGTCAGCAGCAATATCCAAATACTCTTTATTTGCAAAACGATTATATTTCTGACTATCTGGCCAGTGATGCGCAAAGAAAGACTCGTTTTCTATGTACTTTTCCCATTGCTTTGGATTTGGCTCGCCCTTAAGTGACTTTTCGCCATTTTTACCACGCCAACCCGCAAGGAAACCAATACCAGGAGCACGCTCATAGTTCACAATAAAATCAGGGTAATCTTTGAATTTACGTGTGCCATCCGCATTGGTAAATGCAGGGAATTTGAGACGACCAGCCAATTCAACCATCACTTCTTGCCAAGGACGCACATCCCTATCCAATTTAAGCAGTGGATAACGAATCGCGTCCGCAGCTGCATCAGGCTCCGAAATAGGCCTATCCAGCAAGGAAATTGTATCGTGACGCTCTAAATAGGTCGTATCTGGCAATACCAAATCGGCGAAGTTGACCATTTCAGAATGGAACGCATCAACCACAACCAGGAATGGGATTTTATGCTGATCAGGCTTCGCTGGATCCTTTTCGCGCAGCATATCCTGTACATTCTTGGTATTCATTGTTGAATTCCAAGCCATGTTAGACATAAACAACAACAACGTATCAATCGGATATGGGTCGTGATTGGTTGCGTTAGTAATCACCATATGCATCAAACCATGTGATGCGATTGGGATTTCCCAGGAGTAAGCCTTGTCAATCCGTAATGGATTTCCTTGCTTATCTATCACCAAGTCTTCTGGGCGTGTTGGAAAGCCCAACGGCGTTTTTGACAACGGCGTATTCGGCGCGTTAATTATATCAATATTGTTTTCCGGCAGTTGATGCGGTGGAATCGGCTTGGGATATGGTGCCCGCGCACGGAAGTTGCCTGGGCCATCCAACGCACCCAGCATAATCTGGATCAAGTGAACCGCACGGCACGCATGGAAGCCATTGGAGTGGGCAGCGATACCACGCATTGCATACATTGCCACAGGACGACCTATCACCTTATCGTGCTGGCGCCCCCAGCTATCTGTCCACTGTATATCTAACTCTACCGTTTCCTTGAACGCCACATGCGCCATCTCTAACGCCATACGCTCTATCGTTTCAGCAGACACACCACATTCCTGCGCGACATTCTCAGGCGCATAGCGCTCATCCAGATAACGCTCGGCAGTCAAGGTCATAACCGTTCTTACCGGACGACCATCAGGCGCAACGTAATCACCGAACAAAGCAGGCGTAATGTCTTTGTCCAGAGCATTTACAAATCCGGCCTTTTCCATATCCCAGACTAAAGGATTGCCTTGCTCGTCACGCAGGAATAGTCCGTGCCCCTTCTGCCCCGGGGTATCAACCACCAACCAGGCAGAGTTTGTATAGCGGATCAAGAATTCCCAATCGAACAACTCGCGCGACAACAACACATGCACCACTGACAACGCCAACAAGCCATCCATACCAGGCTTAATCGGTATCCACTCGTCAGCAATCGCGGAATAACCTGTACGCACAGGATTAACAGATACAAACTTACCACCGTGACGCTTAAGCTTTTCCAAACCAATTTTAATTGGGTTAGATGAGTGATCTTCAGCCACACCCCACATAATGAAGTACTTGGCATAATCCCAGTCAGGAGCGCCAAATTCCCAGAATGAGAACCCTATGGAGTACAAGCCCGCCGCAGCCATGTTGACTGAACAAAAACCGCCGTGCGCGGCCCAGTTAGGCGTACCAAACTGCTGCGCCCAAAGACCGGTCAATGCCTGCATCTGATCCCGACCGGTAAAGAAGGCCAGTTTAGACGGGTTAGTTGAACGAATCTCAGACAACCGCTCTGTTAAAATATCCAGCGCCTGATCCCATTCAATCTCGACGAACTCACCCGTACCACGTTCCGCACCCGGTTTGCGCATCAAAGGCTTGCGTAATTTAGCAGCTGAATACTGCTTCATTATTCCCGCAGATCCCTTAGCGCACAACACGCCTTGGTTAGTTGGGTGATTACGATTACCCTGGATAAAACGGACTTTGTTTTCTTCCAAAGTCACTTTGATACCGCAACGACAAGCGCACATATAACACGTGGTGAATTTGATTTCTTGATTGTCGTGATTTTCTATTTTGACGATAGCATTCATATTGAATATCGGAATAAGTTTAGGGTTAGCACACCAGAATCGCATATTTTCTCTCATGCATGTCACTTTATGCAAACTATAATCTTTAATAGGGCCATAAATATTATCAAATGCATGCAGACGGCACCAAATAGTTTACGCCCCAAACTTTCCATGTTATATTTTGCGAGAGATTGGCATTCATTTCACTTAGATGCATCGTATCATTTTCTTTCAAAATCAAGCATTACGCTTAGCAATTACTCTTTAGGAGCGCAGCAGTGGACAAGACCAACTTTAAAGAAAACACCCGTTACACAGTAGCTTGGCGTGCAACAGATGGAAAAATTCGCCCAGCAAACATCTACGTCTACAAAATGTTTGAAACTGCGATGATTGCACGCATGACCGACAAAGCAGGTTTCTTATACAAAATTGCTTACGATGACATCACCAAAATCGTTAAAGAAATTTCTGTAGAGACGGAAAATCAATTCCATATCCCAGCCGCTGTCTTAGATGAGAAAGTCTGGAAGGACCGTTCAATGATGGAGCGTTACTCCTCATCACCCCATATGGGCAAATAAGCGACAACACAACTAACGGCGATTTATTCGCCGTTTTTTATACCCGCTTGACATTCACTCACCAACCGCTAAACTAAATCATTCCAGCATTCACGTTTTAATTCAGCTTGAACGATATACCTATTGCCATACTACTGGCGGCGCTTTTTGTTTTACTTGCACTCTCCGCATTTTTCTCCGCCTCAGAAACCAGCATGATGGCGCTCAACCGTTATCGACTGCGCCACTTAGCCAATCAAGGCAATCTGAATGCAAAACGCACAGCATCACTACTAGCCAACACTGATAAACTATTAGGTGTGATTTTACTGGGTAACAACCTAATAAATGCTGCCTCAGCCACATTAGTCACCATCATCTCCATCAGACTATTTGGCAACAGCGAATGGGTATTAGGTGCCGCGACACTAGCGGTGACATTTGCGATTCTGGTATTCAGCGAAGTTACCCCAAAAGTAATAGGCGCTTCATATCCTGAACATATTGCATTGCCTGCAAGCTTTATTTTGCGCCCACTATTAACGCTGGCTTACCCCATAGTCTGGTTTGTAAATCTATTTGTTCAGATCCTGCTTAAACTTTTCCGACTAAAGCCTAATAACGACACAGAACACATTTTAGGCATCGAAGAGTTGAGAACGCTAGTATATGAGTCTGGAAAACTTCTACCCTCCACCCATAAAAGTATACTCATTAACCTTTTGGACCTTGAGAACATCACCGTTGACGACATCATGACTCCGCGCAGCCAGATGGAAGCCATTGCATTAAATGATACTGCAGCCAACATCACCAAATACCTCATCAGCAGCCACCACACGCGCATCCCCATATACCGGGACCAGCCCAATGAAATTATCGGCATCCTCCATCTGCGAGACATCGCTCGCGATTTACGCCAACAGGACATCAGCAGCGAGATCATTCTTGCAAATGTAAAAGCCCCTTATTTCATTCCATCAGGCACATTATTATTTACCCAATTACGGCAATTCCAGGAAAACCAACGGAAACTGGGCATTATCGTAGATGAATACGGCGAGCTACTCGGCCTGCTGACGTTAGAAGACGTCCTTGAAGAAATCATAGGTGAGCTTGGCAACACTGCTCACAGCCATTCTCTGGATTGCATCCCACAAGCCGATGGCAGCTGGCTAGTCGAAGGTGGTACCCCTATACGCATCATCAATCGCAGATTAAAGCTAACCTTACCCGAGATCGGCCCCAAGACGCTCAACGGACTCATATTAGAACATCTGGAAGACATTCCAGAGCCTGGCACTACACTCAAAATTGCCAATCACCCCATCGAAATCTTGCAAATATATGACCGTGCGGTTAAGACTGCCCGGATCTACCCAAAACAGCCCATCACTTAGTGTCTTTACAAAAAAAAATTAACAGCGCATTATTACTTGGCTAAAATCAATTCCAATTAATAACCACACTTCGAGACTCATGGCATCAAACTCAAACCCCATCATATTGACAGGTCTTGCGCGCGCATTAGTTAGCCAACAATGGCTAACTAATGATGAAGCAGAGGCCGTCATGAAAGAAGCCAAAGCCAATAATGAGCAATTTGTCACACAGCTACTCAAATCCAAAAAAACTACGTCGGTAAAACTAGCTGAGTTTGCAGCAGTCCAGTTCGGCTTTCCTTATTTTGATTTAAATGCCATAGATCCAGAAGTAATTCCAAGCAAAATACTAGATGGCAAACTGATGCAAAGTCGACGCGTCGTTGCTTTATATCAGCGAGGCACCAAACTAGCGGTTGGTTTATCTGACCCAACAAATTTACAAGCCATTGATGACATAAAATTTCAAACATCGCTCACTGTCGACGTTATCGTTGTTGAAGATGACAAGCTAGGCAAACTCATTACCCAAATCAGTGAAAGCAATAACAACACCATCGCCAATTTGGCAGGAGATGATGATTTCGAACTTGATTTAACTGACGATACCGCGCAAAACACTAAAAATGCCGAAGAAGCGCAGGAAGTAGATGACGCACCTATCGTGCGTTACCTGCAAAAAATCCTGCTGGATGCCATCAACGATGGTGTATCCGACATCCATTTCGAGCCATACGAAAAATATTACCGAATACGCTATCGCTTGGACGGCATATTGCGTGAAATCGCGCAGCCTCCATTAGCGATTAAAGACAAGTTATCTTCTCGAATTAAAGTCATATCCAAACTCGATATTTCGGAAAAGCGCGTCCCTCAAGACGGACGCATGAAATTAGTGTTATCCAAGAATCGCGCCATTGATTTTCGTGTGAGCACACTTCCCACGCTGTATGGTGAAAAAATCGTAATGCGTATTCTTGACCCAACCAGCGCCACGCTGGGTATTGAGGCCTTAGGATATGAACCGAAACAGAAAGAGCTCCTGCTCAATGCCGTACAACGTCCCTACGGCATGGTATTAGTCACAGGACCCACAGGCAGTGGTAAAACCGTCTCGCTTTACACTTGTTTAAACATACTTAATCAACCTGGTGTCAACATTGCCACAGCCGAAGATCCTGCTGAAATCAACTTGCCAGGAATAAACCAAGTAAACGTCAATGATAAGGCGGGCTTGACCTTTACTGCAGCCCTTAAATCATTCCTGCGACAAGATCCCGACATCATCATGGTAGGTGAAATTCGCGATCTGGAAACTGCTGAAATTGCCATTAAGGCTGCACAAACAGGCCACATGGTGCTATCCACACTACACACGAATGACGCACCATCCACACTAACGCGTTTAATGAACATGGGGATCGCCCCATTTAACATCGCATCCAGCGTTATCATGATTACCGCACAGCGCTTGGCGCGTAAATTGTGCAAATGCAAACAGCCTATAGACATTCCAAAAGAAGCCTTATTACGAGCCGGCTTTGCTGAAAGTGAACTAGATGGTAGCTGGAGGCCTTACCACGCCGTAGGTTGCGAGCTTTGCAAAGGCACTGGCTACAAAGGTCGCCTGGGTATCTATCAAGTCATGCCCATCACTGATGAGATGCGTCGCATTATCATGAGCAACGGCAATGCTATTGACATCGCCGATCAGGCACGCCGCGAAGGCGTTAGCGACCTGAGACGTTCGGGGTTAAATAAAGTCATGACAGGACTGACATCACTAGAAGAAGTCGAATCAGTCACCAACGAATAATTAAATCAATATGGGAGAAACACAACATGGCTGTTGCGAAAAAAGCACCTACAACCAAAGATGTTGCCTACAGCTGGGAAGGTACAGATAAGTCAGGGAAGACTGTTAAAGGCGAGATGATAGCTGGCGGGGAAGCCGTAGTTAGCTCCACTCTGCGCCGCCAAGGCATTAATGTTAAAAAAATCAAAAAAAAGGGTAATTTAGCAGGAAACAAAAAAATTACGGGTAAAGATGTCGCTTTATTTACCCGACAACTCGCCACCATGATGAAATCTGGTGTGCCACTATTACAGGCGTTTGATATCGTGGCTAAGGGGCACTCAAACCCCTCCGTACAAAAACTATTAATCGCCATTAAAACCGACATTGAAGGTGGCGCCAGTTTAAGTAAATCATTTGCTAAACACCCTCTTTATTTTGATACGCTGTATGTCAACTTAGTTAATGCCGGTGAGGAAGCCGGCATTCTGGATAGCGTTTTAGATCGCCTGGCAACCTATCAAGAAAAAATTATTGCCATTAAGGGAAAAATCAAATCTGCACTTTTCTACCCCATGTCCATTATTGTCGTGGCATTTGTCATAACTGCCGTAATTATGATATTTGTTGTACCTGCTTTCAAAGACCTGTTTAGTAGCTTCGGAGCTGACTTACCCGCTCCCACGCTTATCATGATAGGCATTTCTGATTTCTTTGTGAAATACTGGTGGCTAGTATTTGGATCTATAGGTGGCAGTTTCTGGTTTTTCTTCTACACATGGAAACGTTCGCGCAAAATGCAGGAAATCATGGACAGAGCGATGCTCAAAATGCCGGTTTTTGGAATTATTTTAGAAAAAGCCGCTATCGCTCGTTGGACACGTACGCTCGCGACCATGTTTGCCGCAGGCGTACCCCTGGTTGAAGCGCTGAACTCCGTGGCAGGAGCCGCAGGCAATATTGTTTTTTATCACGCCACCATGAAAATAAAAGCAGAGGTCACCACAGGCACCAGTCTCACCATTGCCATGCAAAACACACAAATGTTTCCGAATATGGTGCAACAAATGGTACAGATTGGCGAAGAATCGGGCGCACTCGATTCTATGTTAGGCAAAGTCGCTGACTTCTATGAAGGTGAAGTAGATGATGCGGTTGCTGCCATCTCCAGCCTGATGGAACCCATGATCATGGTCGTCCTTGGTGTCTTAATTGGCAGCATGGTAGTCGCATTGTATTTGCCGATTTTCAAAATGGGCGCTGTGGTCGGCGGCAGTTAAACATGCTGACATTATTGCAAACCAACCCCCTCTGGTTTACCGCTACTTGCGGCATCATCGGTCTGCTAGTGGGCAGCTTCCTTAACGTGGTTATTTATCGTCTTCCAAAAATGATGGAACGGGAATGGCAAATGCAATGCGCAGAGTTGAATCAAACAACCTTACCAGAGCTTGCGCCATTTACCTTGTCCGTTCCACGCTCGGCATGCCCTCGTTGTGGCCACGCCATTACCGCACTGGAAAACGTCCCAATATTAAGTTATTTGTGGTTACGGGGAAAATGTCGCGGCTGCCAAGTCCACATTAGCGCACGCTACCCCGTTATCGAAGCCGTCACTGGCATATTAACTGCCATCACGGCTACTTATTTCGGCTATGGCATTGCAGCTATAGCTGCCATCGTATTTGTGTGGGCACTAATTGTGCTTACTTTTATCGACTTTGATACCCAACTACTGCCTGACAGCATTACGCTACCATTGCTGTGGTTAGGTTTGCTGGTTAATATGCAAAACACTTTTGTGCCTTTACATACTGCAGTAATAGGTGCGATGGCGGGCTATCTAAGCCTGTGGTCTATTTACTGGCTATTCAAATTATTAACGGGAAAAGAGGGCATGGGATACGGTGACTTCAAGCTGCTGGCTGCAATCGGTGCTTGGTTAGGCTGGTCTATGCTGCCTATAGTCATTCTGCTCTCGTCCGCAGTTGGCGCGGTGGTGGGAATAATACTCATCATGGTTGCGAAGCAAGGGCGCTCCATTCCCATTCCGTTTGGGCCTTATCTCGCGGGCGGCGGCTTAATTGCGCTGTTCTGGGGCAAGGATATATTACAAAGCTATTTATCCACACTCTCATGACCTACCTAGTCGGCTTAACAGGTGGCATCGGTTGTGGCAAAACAACGATCTCCCGCCTATTTGCCGAGCTCGGCGCATGCGTTATTGATACCGATGACATTTCACACGCCATAACAGCCCCCAAAGGAATTGCAAATGAGACAATCAAACAGGCTTTTGGCGCCGAGTTTATAGATAGCAATGGCGCGATGCATCGTGCAAAAATGCGTGAACTGGTTTTTTCCGACCCTGACGCTAAACGTAAACTGGAAAGTATTTTACATCCCTTAATTTATCAACAAGTAATCGATAAAATCAGTCAGCTCAGTCACGCACCCTACATCTTGTTAGTTGTACCTCTACTCATCGAAAGTCCACGATACTTAGCGTTGGTACAACGCGTCGTGGTCGTAGACTGCGATGAAGCACAACAGGTCAGTCGCACCATGGCACGCAGCCACCTCTCAGCGGATGCTATTGAAAAAATAATGGCGAGCCAAATCAGTCGGACTGAGCGTTTACAGCATGCCGACGACGTTATTAGCAATCAAAATGAACTTATAATGACTAAAGCGCAGGTAAGTAACTTGCATGCGCGTTACCTCGGTATGCGAAATTAATATTAAGCATTTGCCAAGCATGCACTACCATGTCAAAATCAACGGAATCAATATCCTGAATTCAAATCGCGCGTGATAGATTACGAATATCCCTTAAGTGAACGTGTACGCACTTTGCTACGACTAGAAAGTCTTTTTCAAAAAGCATTCTATTTCGTCGCGCTTGAGGATGCATTGCAACATCACGCCGCACTGCTTGCACTATTCGAAATCATAGAAGTCGCCGGCCGTGCGGATTTGAAATCGGACATACTGCAAGAGCTGGAAAGGCAGCGCCAAGGTTTGGAAAACCTGCGCAACAACACCGCGATTGACCAAGATAAATTAGCCGATGTACTGGCTGAAATCAGCCAGTGTCTGAAGTCCATTCATGGGCTGGCAGGTAAACTTGGACAAAATCTCAAAGACATAGAATGGTTAATGAATATCAAACAACGTGCCAGCATTCCTGGCGGCACGTGTGAATTTGATCTGCCTGCCTATCATTATTGGTTGCATACACCGAGCGAACAGCGACGTGCGCAACTGAACCTTTGGCTTAAACCCATGCTGCCAATTTATCAGGGCATCAGCGTAGTATTAAAACTATTACGCGAAAGCGGCGCACCACAGACAGTGATTGCCATCAAAGGCAGTTATCAGCAAATGCTCAACGGTCGTAACGCACAACTGATCAAAATCAGCCTCAACCAGCATCAACCCTGCACCCCGGAAACCAGTGCAAACAAATACGCGCTGAGCATACGATTTTTAGAAGCGCTTGCAGACCATCCCAAAACCTGCACGGAAAATCTGGAATTCAAGCTGACCTTCTGCAATCTATGAACCTGGTCGTTAAATGCCCAACTTGCAAAACAGCAGTAGAGTGGAATAAAGACAGTCAATTCCGGCCATTCTGCTCACAACGTTGCCGCCTGATTGACCTCGGGGCATGGGGCAGTGAACAATACAGCGTGCCCGTCTCAGGCTTACCTGATCAGGGCGACGCTGAAACATTCAATTAGTCGCCAGCCTTCATTGTTTTCACACCGTCTGTCGTCCCAAGCAACAACACATCCGCAGGGCGCAGTGCAAACAAACCATTAGTGACCACACCGACGATCTGATTGAGCTTGGTTTCCAGTTCAACCGGATTCATAATGGTCAAACCCACCACATCCAGGATCACATTGCCGTTATCGGTTATAAAACCATCACGCAAGCGCGGCTGACCACCTAGCTTGGTCAATTCGCGAGCCACATAGCTGCGTGCCATCGGGATAACTTCAACAGGCAACGGAAATTGTCCTAACAAATCAACTAATTTAGACGCGTCAGCCAGGCAAATAAATTTCTTTGCACACGCTGCTACGATTTTTTCACGTGTCAGCGCACCGCCACCACCCTTAATCATGTGCATGTGCTTGGTGATTTCGTCAGCACCATCCACATAAATTTCCAATTCGCCCACATCGTTCAACTCATATACGGGAATACCATGCGACTTCAGGCGTTGCGCCGTAGCCTCACTACTTGCAACTGCGCCATCAAAACGACTTTTGACCTTGGCCAGCTCATCAATAAAAAAATTAGCAGTCGAACCCGTACCCACCCCGATAATACCTTGCGGCACATAATCTATCGCCGCGCGGGCTACAGCCTGCTTTAATTCATCTTGCGTCATTATCATCCTCACGTTACTTACTAAATACAAAACAAACAGCATAACCATAAATGAGAATTTTCACAAATCACGCAAGGTCTGTTACTCTTAGCAACTCTTTCGGAACAAGACATCATCATGAATAGCGACACCGATTATCTGGCCAAAATACTTACTTCTCACGTTTATGACGTAGCGATAGAGTCGCCGCTGGAACTCGCACCAAATTTATCGGCGCGCATAGGCAATCAAATCTATCTCAAACGTGAAGATTTACAGCCCGTATTTTCATTCAAATTACGCGGCGCATACAATAAAATGGCGGGGCTATCTGCCGACGCGTTGCAAGCCGGCGTAATTACTGCATCAGCAGGCAATCACGCTCAGGGCGTTGCGCTCGCTGCCCAGAAGCTCGGTTGTCATGCCACTATCGTCATGCCCGCCCCCACCCCGCAAATCAAAGTTAACGCGGTTAAAGCCCGTGGCGCTGAAACCATACTCATAGGTGATACCTATGATGATGCTTACGCCCACGCCAAGTTACTCGCCGAACAAACGGGTGCAACCTATGTGCATCCATATGACGACCCTGCCGTGATTGCAGGACAAGGCACTATTGCCATGGAAATCCTGCGCCAGCACAGCGCACCCATAGATGCAGTATTTATCCCCGTCGGTGGTGGCGGCTTAATCGCAGGCATGGCGGTTTACATCAAGCGCCTCAAGCCCGGCATCAAAGTCATCGGTGTAGAACCTGAAGATGCAGATGCCATGGCGCGCTCGCTGACTGCCAAGCACCGCGTGCTGTTATCACAAGTGGGTATATTCGCTGATGGTGTAGCGGTCAAACAAGTCGGCGAAGAGACCTTCCGCCTTGCCAGCCTGTATGTTGACGAAATTATCCGCGTCGATAACGACGCCATCTGCGCAGCGATTAAAGATGTATTTGAAGACACGCGTTCGATACTGGAACCGTCTGGCGCCCTCTCCATCGCAGGTGCTAAATTATGGTGTGCGCGTGAACAGGTACAGAATGCCACTGTAATTGCTATCGCCAGCGGTGCCAATATGAATTTTGACCGCCTGCGTTATATCGCTGAACGCGCGGAACTCGGGGAGCGTCGCGAAGCCATCCTGGCCGTCACTATACCCGAAACACCAGGCAGCTTCAAAGCTTTCTGTGCGCTACTGGGCACGCGCAATATCACCGAATTCAATTATCGCTTCGCCAACAATCAGGACGCCCATGTTTTCGTCGGTTTGCAAGTATCCAACCGTCAGGCAGCCAACGATTTAGTTCAAATGCTACAAGCGAATAAACTCACTACGCTGGATTTAACCGATAACGAAATGGCCAAGCTACATGTACGCCATCTCGTTGGTGGGCACGCCCCACAAGTTGAGCATGAACTACTCTACCGGTTTGAATTCCCTGAACGTCCTGGTGCATTGATGCAGTTTCTCAATGCGCTCAGCCAGAACTGGAATATCAGCCTGTTCCACTATCGCAATCACGGCGCTGATTATGGACGCGTATTAGTCGGCATTCAGGTACCGCCGCACGAACGCGACCACTTCCATGCCTCACTTGATAATTTGGCCTATCCATACTGGGATGAAACGAATAACCCCGCCTATCAATTGTTCCTCAGTTGATGCGCTATTTATTGATCATCTACATGCTGTCATTGAGCGTACTTACCTACGCCGATGACAGCAAAGACTACCTCGCCGCACGCGATGCATTCCGCAACGGACAACTGCAAAAACTGCCCGATTATGCTGAACGACTAAAAGACTCGCCTCTATTACCCTACATACAATACTGGCAGCTCACTTCGCAGATTAGAACTGCACGTGCTGACGATATACGCTACTTCATCGACCGCAACAGCGACACCCCACTATCCAACAAACTTCGAGTTGATTGGCTACGCCTGCTCGCGCAGAAACAGGACTGGGCGACCTATCTTGATTTATATCCACTCGCCGTCAATCCTGACTTAAGCCTGCAATGCTACGCACTACAAGGGCGTATCCAGCAAAATCAACCCACTGCCATCGTCGAAGCCAAACAGCTCTGGCTCACCAACAAAGACCTGCCCAACACCTGCAACCCACTATTTATCAGCCTCATAAACGGACAACAAATCAGCACCGACAATATCTGGCAGCGCATCAGACTATTGCTGGCAAACAACAATAGCGCTAGCGCAATTACATGGTCTGAATACCTGGAGATTCCTTTAACAGACAAACAACTCAACCTTGCCAATAGCAACGCTGACAGCCTGCTCACCAGCGACAAACTCAATCTCAAGCTAAGAGATCAACGTGAAATCGCCATCTACGCGGTTACCCGGCTAGCCACGCGCGATGCAACCCAAGCTGCCCAACAGTGGCAACGCATCGAAGATGAATTTCCCAAAGTCGATCAGCAATACACATGGGGACAAATTGCGCTGCACGCAGCACGCCAGCATCTCAAAGATGCGTATAGCTGGTTTGAACGCAGCGACGCAGCGCAACTCAGTGATGAACAATATGCCTGGCGCACCCGCGCTGCCCTCTGGCAAGGTAATTGGCGCGACGTACAAACCAGCATCCTCACCATGCCTGAAACTGTACGCAATGAAGCCACATGGCGTTACTGGCTAGCCCGTGCCTATAAAATGCAGAACAAAACGCTGGCCGCAAATACGCTATTGGTAACGCTATCTAAAGAATTTAATTTCTACGGCCTACTCGCTGACGAAGAACTAGGCACAACAGTAGGCAATCTCACCATCAACATTAATGTCAGCAACGACGAAATCGCGGCCATCCAGCGCATCCCCGCGATACAGCGCGCTTTGGCGCTGTATCAAATGGACTTACGCACAGAAGCTAACAATGAATGGATATGGGCAACGCGCGACTTTGATGACCGGCGCCTCCTCGCTGCCGCCGAACTGGCCCGACAAAATAGCTGGCTGGATCGCGCAATCAACACTGCTGACCGCACTCAACAACTCCACAATTTCGATTTACGCTTTCTGGCCCCCTTCCGCGACAAAGCCAAGCAATATGCCAAGGAAAGCGGACTGGATGAAGCGTGGGTATACGGTTTAATACGCCAGGAAAGCCGCTTTGTCAGCCATGCCAAATCCGGAGTAGGTGCGTCTGGTCTCATGCAGATCATGCCCGCCACCGCACACTGGATAGCTAACAAGCTTCATATCAAGCGTTTTCAAACAGAAGATTTGCATGACATGGATACCAACATGCAATTCGGCATGTATTACCTTAAAACCATACAGCAAAGCCTGGATAACTCTGACGTGCTCGCTACTGCTGCCTACAACGCAGGCCCCACCCGTGCTCGTCGCTGGCGTGCAGACCACCCCATAGAGGGCGCAATTTATGCTGAAAACATTCCCTTCAGCGAGACGCGCGACTATGTCAAAAAAGTCATTTCCAACGCCGTCTTTTATGCGCGCCGTTTTAATGAACCAGAAACATCCATCAAAACACGCTTAGGCATCATCAAAAGCAACGGCAGCAACCTGGCTTGCGGTGACGCAGCCAGCAACACGCCGGCCTGTACTAATTAAGCAATGCCAAGTTCAGCGCTGCCAAGGCACCTGCAACCAACTGGCTTATTTCAGCCTCGTTAATCACATACGGTGGCATAAAATAAACCGTATTGCCTATCGGCCGCAACAAAACACCCTGCTTTAACGCAGCTAAATAAAATAGCCGCGCAAAATCAATTGGTGCATCAACCACATCAAATGCCCAGATCATTCCGGTGCGTCGCCAATGTCGTACACGCGGATGCTGACGCAGCGCCAGTGCGACACTATCCAGATAATCGCCCTTCAGCCTATTCTGCGTCAACACATCATCGTCGGCAAAGATGGCCAAAGTCGCCAATGCCGCACGACACGCCAACGGGTTTCCAGTATAAGAGTGCGAATGCAAAAAACCGCGCACCGTGCTATCAGCATAAAAAGCAGCAAACACCTCATTCGTCGTCAGCACCGCTGATAATGGCAAATAGCCACCCGTGATGCCTTTGGACAAACATATCATGTCAGGCCTGATCTGCGCCTGCTCACAAGCAAACATTGTCCCTGTGCGGCCAAAACCCACCGCGATTTCATCAGCAATTAAATGCACCTGATATTGATCGCATAACTCACGTACGCGGCGCAAATAAGCGGCATCATACATCGCCATCCCCGCCGCACCTTGCACCAATGGCTCAACAATGATCGCGGCCACGCGCTTATGATGTTGCTCAAGATAATCTGCCACATCCTGCGCGGCGCGAAGTGCATAGTCCGCTGCAGTTTCACTCGCCGCAGCCAAACGACTATCAGGACTCATCACCTGCACGCTATGACGCAATAGTGGCGCATAAATGTCTTTGAATATCGCCACATCCGTCACTGACAACGCACCCAGCGTCTCACCGTGATAACTATTCTTCAAGCTAATGAATTCGGTTTTGCCACCCAAACCAACATTACGCCAGTAATGAAAACTCATTTTTAGCGCGATTTCAGTCGCGCTCGCACCATCAGAACCATAAAAGGCATGACCCAATCCGGTTAACTGCGCAAGCTGCTCGGACAACTCAACCACAGGCGCATGAGTGCAACCCGCCAGCATCACATGCTCAACTTTACCGAGCTGGTCAGTAATCGCCGCATTAATCCGTGGATTAGCATGCCCGAATAAATTCACCCACCAAGATGAAATCCCATCAATATAACCCTGCCCGCCATCGTCATACAGCCACACGCCTTGCCCCCGTGTAATCATTAAAGGTGGCGTTATTAACTGCTGCTTCATTTGCGTACACGGATGCCATACGGCCGACTGCGTGCGCGCTATCCAATCTAAATCACTCATTTAATATCCCCGTCATTGCCCATCTCATTTTAATCAAATTTCGTACATCACTTCACATTTACCCATTTTTTAGTTAGCATACGTTATCTACAGATATGCATGTGCTGAAAGCATTACGCATCAATCCGAATCATTTACCTTACGAGGCATCCATGAGCGAACATATTCACTACGTTACCGACGACACCTTTGAACAAGAAGTCCTGCAGTCCACCGTGCCAGTATTAGTTGATTACTGGGCTGACTGGTGCGGTCCTTGCAAAATGATAGCGCCTATCCTGGATGAAGTCGCCAAAGAATATGCTGGCCGCTTAAAAATCGCCAAACTCAACATCGACGAAAACCAGGCAACACCACCTAAATTCGGTATCCGCGGCATCCCAACTTTAATGATATTCAAAAATGGCAACGTAGAAGCCACCAAAGTTGGCGCGCTATCTAAATCTCAACTCACTGCTTTTGTTGACAGCAACATTTAATTCCATTATTCTGCGCCTGAGCCTTGTCGAATAGCTACAAAATCTAAACATTCGACAATCAGGCGCAAACCATACCCCTTCATAACATCCAGCCTACTAATTAGGTTTAGAGCTTCCCTACATGCATTTATCAGACCTGAAACTACTTCACGTCACCGAACTCGTTGAAATGGCCACAGCCAATTCCATCGAAGGTGCTAACCGCTTACGCAAGCAAGAGCTTATTTTTGCCCTGCTTAAAAATCAGGCCAAAAAGGGCGTCAGCATATTTGGAGAAGGCACGCTAGAAGTCTTGCCAGATGGCTTTGGCTTCTTACGCTCCCCGAATACGTCGTATCTTGCCAGCCCTGATGATATTTATATCTCGCCGTCGCAAATACGCCGCTTCAATTTGCACACGGGCGACTCCATCGAAGGCGAAATTCGCATTCCTAAAGATGGAGAACGCTATTTCGCTCTGGTTAAAGTCGACAAAGTTAACAGCGACGCACCAGAGAACGCCAAAAACAAAATACTGTTTGAAAACCTCACTCCACTTCACCCTACCGAACCCTTGTTGCTTGAACGCGATATCCGCGCTGAAGAAAACATCACTGGCCGCATTATAGACATGATAGCGCCTATCGGTAAGGGTCAACGTGGGTTGCTGGTCGCCAGCCCGAAATCAGGTAAAACTGTGATGCTGCAGCATATCGCGCATGCGATTACCAGCAACCACCCTGACATCACCATGATCGTCCTGCTCATCGACGAACGTCCTGAAGAAGTGACTGAAATGACGCGTTCAGTGCGTGGTGAAGTCGTTGCTTCAACTTTTGACGAACCAGCAACGCGCCACGTGCAAGTTGCCGAAATGGTTATCGAAAAAGCCAAGCGTTTGGTTGAACATAAAAAAGACGTCGTCATACTGCTGGACTCAATTACCCGTCTGGCACGCGCTTACAACACTGTTATCCCATCATCAGGCAAAGTGCTGACGGGTGGTGTCGATGCAAATGCTTTACAACGCCCTAAACGCTTCTTTGGTGCGGCACGGAATATCGAAGAGGGCGGTTCGCTTACCATCATCGCCACCGCACTGGTCGATACCGGCAGCCGTATGGATGACGTGATCTTTGAAGAATTCAAAGGTACGGGCAATATGGAAATCCATCTGGATCGCCGTATGGCGGAAAAACGCCTGTATCCTGCAATCAACGTCAATCGTTCAGGTACACGCCGTGAAGAGCTACTTATCAAGAATGACATCCTGCAAAAAATCTGGGTACTGCGTAAATTGCTCTACCCTATGGATGATCTAGAAGCGATGGAATTCTTGCTGGACAAAGTCAAGGCCACCAAGAACAACGCTGAGTTCTTTGACTCCATGCGTAGCGGTCGTTGATCTGGATAGACGCTTAACCTAAAAATAAAATTCCCGCCTGAGCGGGAATTTTATTATCTACTGACAAAGCTTCAAACCTGACTACAGCCTGAACCACAGAAATCTCAACGTTTCGCTAATACACCAGGCACCGCCATTGCCTTAGGCAGTAACACCCACATTTGCCCGGCCTGCTTCATCATGCCTGCCTGCTTGCCTGCTGCGTCACCAAAACCCCAGAAAAAATCAGCGCGCACATTACCGCGGATGGCACCGCCAGTGTCCTGCGCCATCACCAGGCGATTCATCGCGGTATCTGACAAAGGCGCCGTAGTAGCCAGCCACACAGGCGCGCCCAATGGAATAGCACGCGTATCGACTGCAACACTGCGTTCTGCGGTCAACGGCACGCCCAACGCACCTAATGGACCCGCATCATTATTGGGTAATATTTTAAAAAATATAAAACTCGGATTTTGCGCCAGAATACTCGGCAACTTGGCAGGATTTTTCCGCGCCCACTCCTTGATACCTTGCATGGACGCTTGTGCTAGCGGCAATTCCCCTCTGTCTGCCAGCACACGACCAATGGCACGATAAGGATAGCCATTTTGATCGGCATAACCCACCCGCACCATGCCGCCCTCAGCTAACTGCACCCGACCAGAACCTTGTATTTGCAAGAAAAAGGCCTCTACTGCATTATCAACCCAAACCAGTTCATTGCCAGCCAAAGGCTGTTGTTTGCCGTCGATTTGCTCACGGCTCAGATAAGGCACAACTTTATTGCCCTCTAGGCGCCCACGCAGTCTGATATTCTTAAGTTCCGGGTAAACCGCGCTCAGATCCACCGTCAATAAATCCTTGGGTACGCCATACAGCGGCACACTATTTTTTGCACTGGGTTTGAGGCTACCTCGTAGCAAGGGCTCATAGTAGCCTGTTATCAAACCACTCGTCGCACCGTCAGACTGCACCGATTGGTATACGCTAAACCAGGTTTCAAAAAAAGCGCGCACTTCATCACTATTCACCGGGTTATACTGCCTGGCTGCGGCACATACCGGCTTCCAGTCAGGCTTGCTTTGCAGAACTGCACATGACTGTATCCAGCTACTCCACGCAGCCAGCAGCTCGTCATCTCCCCAACCTGGCAGGGCATCCCAACTAGTTAGTTTCAAATTTGGCAGGACGGCAGGCTCGACCAAAGGAGGAACCACTGGCGGTGGAGGACAAAGCACAGGTTTGGTCACCGGTGGCACGGCAGCACAACCTGCCAGCAACAGTAAACTTAAGCCAAGTTTGACACGCGTAAGATAAGTCATGCGAAAATAGTAAGCATCGATAATCAGCAAGTATAACAAAATCATGCACAAACCTTATCAGCCTGTACCGCGTTTTTATCTGGAACGACTAACTATTGCCGCATTTTGCAATGAAACCATGAACTTGCATTGGCAGGACGAAGCCACAGACATGCACTATATTGCGCAACTATTGCCGATAGATACCATAGAAGAAAATGACACTGAATATTTGATTGCGCATAACGAACAGGGCGAGGTACTAAAAATCCGCCTGGATTTAATCCATAACTTCCCGACGCCGGTGAAATAGCCACTAAAACCGAAACACAATTGTTCCCGCTACGGCGTCAGTCGGTTTTTATCCCCCGAGCGACCTTGCGTTGCAGGTCTGCCAACAGCACCAATACCTGATCTTTTAATGACAACAATTTTTCACTTAACTGCTTGGCCGCCACAGTTTCACCTGCTGCATGCAACCGCACAATCTCATAACCCACCTGATGCACATCAGCATGCACGGTTTCCAGCGCAGCATATTCGGCGAGATGCCCATAACGCCGCTTACCCAGATCATAGAACCAGCGCCCGAAACGACAATGGTGATGATCAACCAGCTCAGCCTCAGGCATCGCCAACGGCTCATTGAAAATCGAAGACATGACCTTTTTAATCCAGGTTAAATGGTCGTATTGTGCAATTAACAACGGGAAATCGCTCAAATCCCAATGTGCATTGGCCCACAACTGCCAGTTGCTATCAGGTTGATATTGCTGTGCCCAATCCAGCACATTGGCGGCAGGCATAGGTCGGGCAATACCATAACCCTGACCACGATCACAGCCCAGACGCAGCAACAACACCCCGTGCTCACTGGTTTCTACGCCTTCAGCAATTACCTCATTGCCGAACACCTTGGCCAGACTGATTACCGCCTCTATTAACGCAATACCTGACTTATCGCTGAGCATATCGCGCACAAAAGATTGGTCTATTTTCAGTACGTCGGCTGGCAAGCGTTTGAGGTAACTCAATGACGAATAACCGGTACCAAAATCGTCCAGCGCGAAACGCACACCCAATGCCTGGCATCGCACTATCGTATCGCGAGCATAATCCAGATTACCTATCGTTGCAGACTCCAGTATTTCGACTTCCAGCAAACTAGGTGGCACATCAGGATACTGGGCCAACAACTGTCCCATACGGGCAGAAAAATTCACCTGCTGAAAATGCAAGCCGGCGATATTAACACTCACCTCCCAAGATTTACCCAGTTTTAACCAGCTGCTTATTTGCTGTAACGCCTGAGCAATAACCCATTCACCGATTTCAATAATCAGGTCAGTTTGCTCGATCAGCGGCAAAAATTCCAAAGGCGGCACCAATCCCTGCTCAGGGTGCTGCCAGCGCAACAGCGCCTCCATACCCTGGATGACACCAGTCCGCATATTCACTTTAGGCTGGTAATACAACACTAGCTCATTTGCATGTAAGGCCTGCCGAATTCTGTTAACCCGCTCCAGATTCGTCCGCGTTGCAACGTCTTTCTCTACATCAAACAAATTATAGCGATTACGGCCGGCCAGTTTCGCCTGATACATGGCCTGATCAGCATGGCGCATAAGTGTATCCGCATCCGCGTCATCTAACGGGTAAATACTCACCCCCAGGCTTGCACTCACCGTCACCTGCACATCACCTATCTGATAAGGTTGCGCAACGATGGTTAAAATTCGGCACATTGCGATTTCAATTTCATCCACATCATGCAAATCGTTGATCAACAGCACAAACTCATCACCACCCAAACGCGCCGCAGTATCGTCTCCGCGTATAGCCATAGTCAATCTGCGCGCCACTTCAATCAGAACAGCATCGCCCGCTTCATGTCCGTAAGTATCGTTAATCGGTTTGAAATCATCCAAATCCAGCAAACAAACCGCAGTCAGCGTATTACTCCGCCGCGCATTGGCTAATGTTCGGACAAATCTGTCATTGAGCAACGCCCGATTGGGTAAATTGGTTAAAGCATCATGCCCCGCCTGCCAACGCACTGCCGTCATCAACCTGTACTTATCACTCACATCGTGGAAAACCAGCACACACCCGAGCAGACTGCCGTCACTCATCACTATCGGCGCAGCAGAGTCTTCAATATGGTATTCAGTTCCATCCAGCGCTATCAGCAAAGTATGATTCGCCAACGCTACCACAGTGGCATTACGCAGCGAGTCACGCACGGGGTTATCCACTATCTGCCGTGAATTTTCGTTAATAATATGGAATACCTGCTCCACCGGCTTGCCCAGCGCATCTACCTGCGCCCAGCCGGTCAATTGCTGCGCGACTTGATTCAAAAACACCACATTACCCAGCTCATCAGTGGTCAACACCGCATCGCCGATACTCGCCAACGTCACTTCAGCGCGTTCTTTTTCTAAATACAGCGAAGCCTCTAGCGCCTTACGCGCTGTAATATCAAAACGGATTATGTTGTAACGCAATGGTTTATGGGTATCCACATCCATCATCGGCACGATGGTCGTATCTACCCAGTACAAATGGCCGTCTTTCGCGCGGTTACATATTTCACCGCGCCAAACCTTACCGGCAGTTATCGTTGTCCACAATTCATGAAAGAACGCGTGAGGGTGCACACCTGAATTGAACATACGATGATTTTTACCCAACAGTTCCTCAGCGCTGTAGCCTGATATAACGCTGAATTTATCATTCACATAGGTAATATTTCCTGCCAGATCAGTTTCCACCAAAACAGCCGCAGCACTCACCGCTCGATGCTGTTCCTGTAATGCGAAATTTATCGCACTGATCTCTTCCAGCTGCTCAGCTTGATCCATATCATTCTGCCGCAGCGCTTTAATCAGCCCCCCCAAACGAACATTACCCTGATTAAAAGCACGCACTAACACACGTAACTCTGGCGCGCCCCGTTCAGGCACAACATGCGTGTAATTGCCCGACTGCATCTTGGACACAGCATTCACTAAATCTGCAATGGCCTGCAAATTACGTTTAAGTACCCAATACACAAACCCTGCAATCAGGATAAGAGCCAAGGACACCAGCTCGACATAGCGCAAAAAATCATGCCATAACGCATTGTTTTTCTCTGCTGGATTGAATGTCATTGCCAACTCGCCATATGACTGCCCGCTGTAGCTTAATGGAGCAACCAGTTTCGACGGGGGTAATCCCAACCAGTGCACAAACCACTGTGGCGCGATATTTTGCTTAGGTTCCGGATCATCACCCACCACACTGGTACCATGCTGATCACGCCACACTAATTGCAAAATTTCGGGACGCAGTTTCGCCTGCAGTGACAAATTCTGTTTAATACTGGCGTAATCCCCCGTCACCACCCCTTCAACTATATTAGGCGGCATCAACACCTGCATCTGGTGCACCATTAACTGCGCACGCGCTTTACCTAATTCACGCTCCTGTTCTACACTCAGCCACAGAATCAAAGTCGCAATGACAACGACAATACTCATCACGCCGAGGAGCAGACGCGTCAATATCGATAAATCCCGCCAATATTTCATTTCTCACCATCCTGCATTTGCAGCCGGTAAAACTGTCGATAATTATCATAATCACGGTCATTTGCGCTAATGAACTTTACTGGCGTTTCCTGCCGCAACAATTTCTGCGCCGCGGCTAAAACGCGCCGCCCCTCACTGTCCTGCGCCATGGACACCAAAGCATGCTGCACTTCGGCTGCTGTTGCCGCAGGTACGCGCGGGTTTACCATCACAGGAATATCGAAATAACGGGGGGATTGATATAACACACGGAAATTGGCTTTTTCACGCTGCATATAGCTGGTAAGAATGATATTGTTCACGCCGGCCGCCACAGCCCTACCATACTGCACATTAGACAATGCTGCTTCCTGATTGCCCACAAAAACCGGCAGCACACTTACGCCGGCTTTTGACAAACCATCCGCAGGTAAGGAGTAACCCGCAAAACCATTGGGTGTAGGAAATGCAACAATTTTCCCTTCTAGCTCGGCCAGTTTTTTATAAGGCGAATTTGCGGCAGTCACCACCATGCCACTGATACCCTCATCATCAAACCGGGCAATAACGTGATAGCCCAATTTATCGCGCTCGGGGGTGAACAAATGATTGGTGTAAACAAAATCAAACTCGCCACGCATGGTCAGTACCAGCGTCTCATCTGCACTTTTGCCCATCCTCAGCACCAGGGGCACACCCGTCTTTGCCGTTACATACTTTAAAACCGGATTCCATAGTTGCGCGGTCAATAACACGGAGCGTTGATTCAGCACCCCAAATTGTAAGGGTTCTGTCGCCTGCGCACGAGCCATCACCCCCAACAGCATGCATAGCCCTAAGATACGCAGCATATTTCTTTCCCCTGTTATTAATGTGGTTTTATGTTTTTTATTCCACTATAGGCACAATTTCTCTACATGTAAATACTGCCCCGCCTGCATAGACGAGATATTTGGTGTGTGAGGTATGATGCCCAACAAAGGTGCAGCAATGCGCCGCTCCAAAGCTTGTATATTTTCCTGCAGCAACACCATGTCTGCAGTCACGCAATTCGCTACCCAGCCTGCCAAGGCCAAGCCACGCGCCTGTACTGCAGCTACCGTCAGCAAGGCGTGATTGATACAGCCCAAACGCATACCTACGACAAGGATGACAGGCAAATTTAACTGCTGAGCCACATCGGCAAGACTTTCCGTATCATTTAGCGGCACATAAAAACCACCTGCACCTTCAACGATAACCACCTCTGCCAGACCGCTTAAGTGCCTGTATGCATCATGTATCGCTGGCAAGGAAATAATTTCCCCCGTCTGTGCAGCAGCAAGATGTGGCGCAATAGGCGGATGAAAGCGATAAGGGTTACGCGCCTCCAGTGGCGCAGCGACATTGGAGGCATGCTCCAGTTCGGCAACATCATGCCAGACTCCTGCCACACTCCCTGCCGCGACAGGCTTCATCCCTACTACGCGCAAGCCCCGTGCGGCAAAAACATGCAGCAGCGCCGAGGCTATCAGCGTTTTGCCGACATCAGTATCAGTCCCGGTGACAAAAAAACTCACAGCAGGCCTTTTTCGCTACGGCGGCGCTGGATGTTCATCTGTACGATTTGATAACCATCCTGCGTACGCGTTTTTTGATTAACCCAGGCATGGCCATAAATGACCTCATACGTCGCGGGCAAGCGCCCATCCTTACGTCTGCACTCAAATGCAGCCTCCAGCGCTGTCCAGCGCTCGCGCCCCATCAACCCGGGATTACGCCCAGCGGTGACATTGTGTGCGCCGATGCCTTTGAGCTCGCGCAACATGGTTTTCAAATCCGCATAGGTCAAGGTAATGTATTCCATGTCCATGACCGGCGTATTAAATCCCGCGCTCACCAGTACATCGCCGATATCATGCATATCAACAAACTCGTTCACATGGGTATAGCCATCCACTTCAGCAAAGGCCGCACGCAATTCCTTCAAGGTGTCAGGTCCAAAGGTCGCAAACATCAGCAAACCACCTGGCGCCAACACGCGATACAGCTCGGCAAAACTCACGTTCAAATCATTACACCACTGCAATGCCAGACTGGACCACACCATATCGACACTGGAAGTCTTCAGCGGAATATGATCTATGTCGCCACACACCGCATGAAACGACGTAGTGCCACGCAGCTTTTGCCACAAATTAGTCTGAGGTCGCGCGATTTTGAGCATAGCCTCTGCCAAATCCAGCGCGATAATCGCAGTGTCAGGGTAACGCGTGCGCAAATGCTGTGCGCCGTAGCCCGTACCCGTGCCCGCATCCAGCAGCGTGCGGGGCTGGTGTTTGATGTAATCCAGACGCTCTAACATGCGGTCAGCAATCTCGCGTTGCAACACGGCGTTGGCGTCATACGTCGTCGCCGCTTTATCAAACGCTTTGCGCACTAATTGTTTATCTACCGTCATGACTTATTCCAGAAAAGGTAGCAACACGCTATCAAACTCGGCGCGATGCGATAAAAATGGTGCATGTGATGCCCCTGCGATAATCGCCAGTTGTGCATTGGGCATAGTCTGCGCCAGCCACTCTGCGGCGCACACGGGCGCAAGCTGGTCGAAGCTGCCGTGAATAATCAAACTCGGCATGGTAAGCGAGCGCACGCTGTCACGTAAATCAGCCTGCAGCAAGATATCCAGACCAGCTTGCAACACAGCCGCATCAGGTCGACCGCGCGCAAATAACAGTTGCCGCAACTGTGCCAGCAACGCCCGTGCGTCGTCATCACCACGCGCTTGCAGCGCAAGAAAGCGCTTCAATGTTACTTCATAATTCACTGCCAGATCCGCGCCGAACTGGGTCAGCACCTCAGCTGCAATACCGCATAAATTATCGGCACGCTGAGTAAAGCAGGGATTGACGCCAACCAGCACCAGACGCCGCACCCGTTCAGGATAGAGCTGTGCCAAGGTCATTGCCACTTGCCCACCGAGTGACCATGCGACCAGATCAAACACCGGCGGCAAGTCCGCCGCAATAGCATGCGCCAGGGTAGGTAAATCATAGGGCGCTACCGCCGCGCGACCTCCATAACCGGGCATATCCACCAGCAATGCTCTGCACCCCAGTGTCTGTGCCGTTGCTGACCACACGCCACTATGCATGCCCCAGCCGTGCAATAACGCCACCGGCGTCATGCTGCACCTATCGCATCTAGCAGACGTGTCACATCCGCCGTCGTGTGCGCCGCTGATAAAGTAATGCGCAGTCGCGCTGTGTTTTGCGGCACAGTGGGCGGACGGATGGCGGGCACTAAAATACCCTGTGTTAGCAAACGCTCACTTAATGTTAATGCTGCGTGGTTACTACCCACGATCACTGGCTGTATCGCCGTATCACTCGCCCATAAGGTCCATCCCCGCTGCAATAATCCTGCACGCAGTTGTATTATCAATTGCTGTAAATGGGCACGTTTATCGTCAGCCTGTGCAATCACCCGCAAACTCGCCAACAGCGCAGCTGACAATAGCGGTGGAGTAGCCGTGGTGTAAATATAAGTGCGGGCTTTTTGCAGCAACCAGGTAATCACGTCCTTTTCCGCCGCAACCACTGCGCCAAACACACCTGCCGCTTTGCCCAGGGTTGCCATGTAAATAATACGCGGGGAATGCAGCCGGAAATGTGACAATGCACCACGGCCCGCGTCGCCCAGCACACCAAAGCCATGCGCATCATCAACCAGCAACCAGGCATCATAGCGTTCGCACAAAGTCAGCAACGCGGGCAAATCAGCCATATCGCCATCCATACTGAACACCGCATCAACAACGACGATTTTTTCCCGCGCACGACTGGCAGCGAGCAGTCGTTCCAATGCAAGCAAATCACCGTGCGCATAACGGCTGAATTTTGCCCGCGACAACAACGCCGCATCATTCAGCGAAGCATGATTGAGCTTATCCGCGAACACCTCACCGTCACGTCCGACCAGCGCCGTGACCACGGCAAGATTTGCCATGTACCCGGTAGAAAACAACAGCGCCTCAGGCAAACCAACGAACTCGGCGAACGCAGTTTCGAACGCATGATGCGCGGCATGATGCCCCGTCACCAGATGCGATGCTCCCGCGCCTACCCCCATTTCAGGTAATGCCTGAACAATAGCGGCGGCTAAATCTGGATGGTTTGCCAATCCCAAATAGTCATTACTGCAAAACGACAATACCGACTGGCCATCAACGACCACTTGAGCACCTTGCGCGCTTTCCAGCAAACGCCGTTGTCGTAACAGGCCTTGCTCAGTGAGTTCGTCTATTTGTTCAGTCAGATGAGATAAGGCAGTCATGTGGGAAAAAGCCGGGATGTGGTGATGGAAGGCCGGGTTAAAACCCGACCCACCAGGCTATCAATGGCAGGCTGCGCCTTGCGGAACTATGCCGAGTTTAGCGAGCAATGCGCGGTCACGTTCGACATCCGGGTTACCCGTAGTCAGCAGCTTTTCACCGTAGAATATCGAATTCGCACCCGCCAGGAAGCACAATGCTTGCACGGCTTCAGACATTTGCGTGCGTCCTGCAGACAAACGCACATAACTCTTGGACAAGACTATCCTCGCCACAGCAATAGTGCGCACAAATTCCAGTGGATCCATCGCCTCTGTGTCTTGCAGCGGCGTACCTTCAACTTGCACCAGCATGTTAATCGGCACTGATTCAGGCTGTGGAGACAGATTGGCCAATTGCGCAATCAATCCGGCACGTTGCGTACGCGATTCACCCATACCGACGATACCGCCGCAACACACGTGCAAATCTGCACCGCGCACGCGATCCAGCGTGTCTAAGCGATCCTGATAATCACGGGTAGTAATGATTTCGCCGTAGAATTCTGGCGAAGTATCCAGGTTGTGGTTGTAATAATCCAGCCCCGCATCTTTTAATTGCTCAGCCTGACCATCCTTAAGCATACCCAGGGTCGCACAAGCTTCCAAGCCCATGGCTTTGACTTCGCGCACCATGTCCAGCACCGGCTCCAGATCGCGCTGCTTGGGACCGCGCCATGCCGCACCCATGCAGAACCGTGTCGCTCCTGCCGCTTTCGCTGCACGCGCCGCTTCCAGCACAGTTGCAATATCGAGCAAGCCCTGATTTTCTACACTGGTGTCATAGCGCGCTGCTTGCGGGCAATAGCCGCAATCTTCGGAACAGCCACCGGTCTTAATCGACATCAAGGTCGATAACTGTACGGTATTGGCATCAAAGTGTTCTCTATGCACTGTCTGTGCACGGAAAATCAAATCATTAAACGGCAAGGCAAATATTGCCTCAATATCGGCTACGCGCCATTTTGCTGATTCGGTTACAGGTTGTGTCATATCGTTCATTGTTCTACCTCTATGGTTAAGTCTTCCCAGTTTTCGCGCCCAGCACGAATAATGTCCCAAATACCCAGCGGCACCACCACGACAACGACGATTAACCACGCCGCTACCAAGCCATGCCAATTCCCAAACAAACCATACAACGGCTGTCCAAATATCACCATTGCGCCGGTTGCCCCGTAAAAACGATAACCCGAAATGCGGTTGTAATATACAGTGCGCGGATTGGGGTGATGTGCGACCGATGCGTAGGCGAATATTGACGCTGCTATCCAGATCATCATCAACGGCGCAATCAGCGTCGCTGTAATACTGGCAATATTGAACAGCCGTGCAGCAAATAACGCACTTTTTCCGGTAACTATTTTGGTTGCCATGAGCGTACTCGGATACAATAAAGTCCTAATTTTGTGGGATTTGCATGAGATAGTCAATATTGAATAGCGCGACATTAAACATCTGCTTAAATTTTGCACAGAAATTATTCCCGCAAAACTGCTATTTGTGTGGTGCACTGGCAGGACGCTACCCAGTATGCACAGACTGCCGTACCGATTTAACGCTGCATTCAACTGCTGCCTGCCCCATTTGCGCTTACCCGACAGCGCAAGGCGAGATATGTGGTCAGTGTTTACGCCACCCGCCCGCCTATCAACATACGGTAGCAGGTTACCGTTATGAATTTCCAGCAGACAAACTCATCCATGCGCTAAAATACCAGCATCAATTTGCATTAGTCGATACGCTCATCGCCCCTTTGCTCGAGCTTGCCAGTGTAGCCTCCCGTCCAGACGCAGTGCTTGCCATGCCACTACACCCGCTACGACTGCGCGAACGGGGCTACAACCAGGCGCAACTCCTGGCCGCTGCTGTCAGCCGTCAGCTGGCCATTCCACTGTTAACGCACGCCGCAATACGCAGTCGCAACACGCGCCCACAAACAGGCCTACCCCTGATCGAGCGGCACGCGAACATCAAAAATGCGTTTACTACAGACGCGCCGCAAGTGGTGGGCAAACATATAGCCATCATCGACGACGTAATGACCAGCGGCAGTACCTTACACAGCCTCGCCCACAGTCTGAAACTGGCAGGCGCGCGTGAAGTCAGTTGCTGGGTGGTAGCGCGAGCGGTGTTGAAATAAGCAAGTCTCTACTCACCAGCAGGTGGCGAAAATCGCACCACCATCCGGGTTCCACGACCCAGTTCAGGCGTCAGAATTTCTAACGTTGCGCCATGCGATTTGGCAATCTCATCAACGATAGCCAAGCCTAAACCACAGCCGTTACCAGGACTGCCATCGACGCGATAGAAACGTTCCAGCACACGCTGCCTTAATGACTCGGGGATACCCAGGCCGTTATCTTCAACCTCCAGCACCGCACCCATCGGTGTTTGATAGCAGCGCACGGTGATATAGCCGTTTTCCAGGGTATAACGTATGGCGTTGTCGATGAGGTTGGTGATCAGCTCGGTCAGCAACAACTTATCACCTGTCAGTGCAGTCTCTGACAACTCGAAACCCAGATCAATATGCTTGGCTTGCGTCTGAACCAGGGCTAATCCTATCAACGGCTCTATGAGTTGAGACAAATCGATACGCTGCATACTGGCCAGATGCATCGCGCCCGGCTCTACCCGAGCGAGGGTGAGCAACTGGTTGGCAAGATGGGTGGCACGCTGGGTAGCATCTAACAGCTGGGTAAAAATAGCATGGACATCAGCCGGCATGTCCATGCGCAGCGCCAGTTCCACCTGTGTTTGCAGGCCAGCTAACGGCGTACGTAACTGGTGGGCCGCATTGGCCAGAAAACGCTGCTGGCCATCGATCGCAGCAGCAAGATTGGCCAGCAAATTATTCAGCGCATGCACCACGGGACGAACTTCTATCGGCACATTAGATTCAGGCACGGCACGCAAATCACTGAGGGAACGCTGAGTAATTTCATTTTTCAGCTTTTGCAACGGCACCAATCCGCGACTGATACCAAACCCCACCAGCACGATAGCTGCCAGGGTAATCACGATAGAGGGCATGATCATGATAAGCAGCGTTTCATATAAATTGCGGTCACGCTTGGTCAGCGTCTCGGCGATTTGCACGATGACATCATCGTCAGTGCCATCGAGATTAAGCCGCATCACGGCCACACGGATGTCCCGGCCTTTTAAGGTAGCAGAATAAAACTGCGGTTTATAACTAACATGAGGTGGCACGCTCAAATTGAGCGTGCCTATGTGTCGACTGCTATTTAGCGGCGCTATTTGATAATAGACACTGTCATAAGCATCCGTAAATAACGAGCGCAAGGACTCCGGCGACAAAGTGATAACCGGCATACCTTTTTGTAACTGTATATGCTGGCTGAGCACCTGTATGGGATCCAGCAAAGCCTTATCAAAGGCATCGGTCGCTGATTTATTGGCCACATAAAACGCGCCCACCGATGCCAGAGTCAACAACCCCAGCAGCGGGATGAGCAACCAGGTCAGCAGCGATTTCTTGAGACTAGGCGCTAGCATGCTGCTTGTTTTCGGATTCGAGCAAATAGCCAAAGCCGCGTATGGTGCGTATAAACACGCCAGCAGGATCGAGCTTGCCGCGCAACCGGGACATATATACCTCGATCGCATTAGGACTGATGGACTCATCCCAGCTGCAAACCGCCTGCAGGATCTTTTCCTTGCTTAACACCTGTCCCTGGCGCATCAGCAAATATTCCAATATACCCCACTCCCTCGCTGTCAGATTCAACGGTGTATCGCCTAACCATGCCCGATGTGACAAGGTATCAAGCATAAGCGTACCGCAGCTTAATTGCGGGCTATTGCTTTGCGCACCACGCCGGATCAAAGCGCGCAATCTGGCCTCAAACTCGCTCAGCGCAAACGGTTTGATCATGTAATCATCTGCGCCCAGATCCAGACCTCGCACTCTATCGTTGACGGCATCACGCGCCGTCAGTATCAGCACGGGGCAAGTTTGTCCGCGGTTACGCAGATGTTTCAGCACAGTAAAGCCATCAATACCGGGCAAGCCGATATCCAGCACTACCAAATCATAAGTCTCCGCCGTCAAGGCCAGATCCGCACGTTCACCGCTATTGACGCGATCGACCGCATAGCCCGTTTGATCCAAAGCGCGGACCAGCCCCGCCGCCAACAAATCATCATCTTCAACAATTAATACGCGCATTTAATCCTCACTTGGTTTAGGGTGCGTTGCAGTTCGCTGGAATACCAGCGGTAGAAGTAACAAAGTAAACAAAGTGGCAGAAACGATACCACCGACGATAACCACGGCAAATGGGCGCTGCGTTTCCGAACCTATGCCATGGGAAAGTGCTGCTGGCAACAGGCCCAGACCCGCCATCAGCGCCGTCATCAGGATAGGGCGCAAACGCTGCACCGACCCTTCCAGCACTGCGGTACGCATATCTGCGCCATTACGCAGCATGTCGATGATTTGCTCCATCATAATCACCCCATTCTGCACCGAGATACCTGCCACGGCAATAAAACCCACTGCGGCCGAGACGGATAAATGCAAGCCTGCCAAGCCCAGACCTGCGATGCCGCCGATCAAGGTAAACGGCACCATCATCAATACCAGACTTGCCAGACGCATGGATTTGAACGCCCAGAATAACAGCGCGAATATCATGAACAAGCTAATCGGCACGATGACTTTAAGCCGTTTCATGGCGCGTTGCTGATTCTCGAACTGCCCACCCCAGGTAACAGTATAGCCTGGCGGCAAAGTCACCTGCTCCTTCACTTTCTGCTGCGCCTCAGCGACAAAGCTGCCCTGATCACGCCCGAGCAAGTTGGACTTCACCGACACATTGCGCCCACCCGCTTCACGACTGATACGCGACGCACCCTGCTTCACCCCGATATGGGCGACATCACCCAGCGCTATCGTACCCGCGCCATTAGGCAGTGCCACTTGCAGGTTCGCCACATCGTCAACAGCTTCGCGATAAGCCTTATCCATACGCAAAGTCACATCAAACCGACGTTCGCCTTCATAAAAATTATTCACCACCTGCCCGCCCAGCGCAGTCTGAATCACGCTATTGGCATCGGCGACATTGACGCCCAGCCGCCCCATTTTAGCGCGATCGAGCACGATATTGAGCTCGGTCTGCCCGCCCACCTGTATCGCCGCCACGTCAGTCGCACCGGGCACTTTGCTGATAATCGAGGCGATCTGGTCAGCTTTGTCCTGCAGGATTTCCAGATCAGGCCCAAACACTTTCACCGAAATCTCCCCCTTCACACCCGACATCGCCTCCTCGACGTTATCCTGAATAACCTGGGAAAAGTTGGTCGGCAAACCCGGAATCGATTTCAATTTCGCCGTCATGCTTGCTATCAAATCCTCCTTGGTCGCAAAACGCCAGGTTTCATGCGGTTTCAGGTCGGCCAATATTTCCATATTGTTCGGCCCTTTGGGGTCAGTTCCGTCATCCGGACGACCGACGTGGGTGATGATGTTGCCGACTTCAGGATAGCTGCGCAGAATCGCACGCACCTGGCGTTCGACTTCCTTGGTTTTGTCCAGCGCCGTTTGTGGCGGCAAACTGATAGTGAGCCAGATATTACCCTCATCCAGCTTGGGCAAAAACTCGCTGCCCAGCATGGGTGCGCCGGCCAAGGCGACAACTAATAGCGCGACCGAACCTGCCAATATCATCTTGTAACGTCCAGCCGCCCAGATTAACAAGCCACGGTAACGATTTTGCAGTGCATGCATCCAGTTGGAATGCTTTTCTTCCATACCAGGTTTTTTCAGCGTGAACGACAGCAAGGTCGGGATGAATGTCAGCGTCAATATCAACGCACCCAGCAAGGCAAAACTCAAAGTCAATGCAACCGGTGTAAAGATTTTGCCTTCGACGCGCTGGAACGTGAAGATAGGCAGGAAAGCCAGAATAATAATGGCTTTGGAGAACAATATCGGATGACCCAGTTCGATAGCTGTTTGCTTGAGCGCATGGGTACGCCACGCCAACGTGTTGTGCGCAGGATTGGACGCGCCGACAGCAAGCCTGACCATCAGCGCCTCCACCAGCACCACCGCGCTGTCGATGATAATCCCGAAGTCCACCGCCCCCAGTGAAATCAAATTCGCCGACACGCCGCGTGCATCCATCAACACAAAGGCGAACATCAGTGCCAGCGGAATAATCGCCGCAACAATGAGCGCTGCACGCCAGTTGCGCAGAAACACGATCAATATGGTAATCACCAGCACCGCACCCATGATGAGGTTCTCGGTCACGGTGTGCACGGTGTGTTTAATCAGCTCTGTGCGATCGTATATCGTGTGCAGCTTCACACCGGGTGGCAATTTGGCGTTAATTTCGTCGATTTTGAGTTTGAGGTCAGCGACCACTTTCGCCGCGTTTTGCGCCTTGACCATCTGCACGATGCCTTCAACCACGTTGTCCTGATTGTTGAAAGCCACCACACCCGAACGTGGACGCGAACCGATAACGACTTCGCCGATATCGCCCACCTGTACGGTTTTACCGTCTTTGGCAATCACCACCACATGGGCAATATCGTCCAGGCTGTTAAACAAACCCTGGCCGCGCACCACCAGCGACTCATCACCACGACGCATCAAACCACCGCCGACGTTGGCACTGTTGACGCTCAACACACTTGCCACCTGGTCTAGCGTCACGCCGAATTTTTTCAACAAATAGGGATTGGCATTGACCTGATATTCACGGATCACGCCACCAAAGCTCACCACATCCGCTACGCCACGCACCATGCGCAACGCAGGACGAATCTGCCAATCCTGTATGGCACGTATCTCAGAAATGGGCATATCGGCAGGCGCTTCAACCACATAGCGATAGATCTCGCCTACCGCAGTCGTAAGCGGCGCGAGACTAGGCTGCACGCCAGGCGGAAGGCTGACATTCTGCAGTTTTTCCAGCACCTGTTGGCGCGCGAAATAGTCGTCGGTGTGATCCGAAAAAGTCAGGGTGACTATCGACAACCCGGTAATCGACACCGAACGCAATTGAGTAATATGCGCCACTCCGCTCATTTCGCGTTCTATCGGCAGCGTAATAGTGCGCTCAACCTCTTCGGGCGCCTGACCTATTGCTTGCGTCACCACTTGCACTTGCACGTCCTGCACGTCAGGGAAGGCTTCTATCGGCAAATTGTCCAGCGCGTTAATCCCCAACAACACCAGTGCCAGGGTGAGGATGAGGATAAATACGCGCTGCTGTAAGGCAAAAGTAATCAGTTTATCTAACATTATCGTCTCGTTATTTAGCCGCGCCGAGTTCGGAATTGAGCAGCAGTGCACCCGCGGTGACAACCTTGTCCTGTGCGGTCAGGCCCTGCTTCGCATAACTGTAGTCACGATACTGGGCAACGAGTGGAACACGACGTTTTTTCAATACACCGGGGGCAATCTCTACAAACACGTAGCTGTACAAGCCGTTGCTGACTATCGCCCCATTCGGAATACGGAAAGCAGTTTCGTCAGCTTCGGCCAGCAACGTCACTTTGGCGTACATCTCGGGTTTAAGCAGGTTTTTGCTGTTGTCCACCGAGCAACGCACAGTAATACGGCGGGTAACCGGGTCAAGCACAGGCGCAATTTTCTCGATGTGCCCGGCAAAATGCTGATCCGGATAGGCATCTACGCTGATACTCACTGGATGACCGAGTTCCGCTTTAGCCAGCAACGATTCAGGCAAATCTATCGTTACCCAGACTTTGGCCGGATTGGTGACGATGAATAACGGATCAGGCAGGTCAGGGCGGATCTCTTCACCGGGATTGACTTGCCGTTGCGCCACTACGCCACTGATAGGACTGCGTAGCGCATAACCTTCGGCGGTATTAGCCATTCCTTGCGGCGCCAAATTCTTCAGCCGCAATGCTGCACGGCGTGATTCAGCCGTTGCAGCAGCATAATCTGACTGCGCTGCTTCCAAATCCTTACGCGCAATGGCTTCCCCTTGATACAGGGTTTGTGCGCGATGCAGGCTCAGTTGTTTGAGTCGAACATCAGCATTTGCCTTCTCCGCATCGGCAATAGCATTACCCATATCGGGTGAATCCATCAGCAACAAGGCTTGCCCGGCTTTCACCTCATCACCCAATTGCGTTTTAATGCTCAATACTCGCCCGCTAATGGGTGCGCTGATACGTGCGGTCACGTCTTCGTTATAAGTGACTTTGGCATTCAATGGATCCGCCAGCGGCACAGGCAACTGCGGCAAGATTTCGCTATGGATAGCGGATAATTGCGGCGCACCAGCAGCATAATGCAATTCGTCAGCAGGTACAGCGGATGCCGTTACTGGCTTGGGTGTCGGCTTGGTCGTGCCAGCACCAAACTCATAGTAAGCGCCCGCCAACCCGGCGGCAATCAAGGCGATAATAAGTGCGGTTTTTTTCATGGTCTGTTCCTAATTCTGTGTAGTTAATCCTAGAAACGGCAGTTGGACACGTTGAAGTGTGCGTCCATTACGGTGCAGGGCAAGGCGCGACAACGCTGAATGGCTGTTCCATTCAGCGGCGGAACAACGCCGCCATGTGCCGTGAGGGGCGTGCAATTCAACGGGTAGCGCAGTCAAACTATAGCTGACAGTTAAATCATCGAAATAAGGCTTAAGTAGCATGATGTTAACTTAATGAATTAGCGGTCAATTGCGGTTTCTAGGATTAGAGTTTGCCAGATATGCTGTGCGCGAGCGTAATCAGATTGCGCGCTGAGCGCTTCAAGCTGGATAGCGCGCCAGGTGCGGCGGGCGTCAAGCAAATCGACAGCGGACATGGCGCCATTGGCAAAACCAAATTCAGCCGCGTTCATCGCGCGACGTGCAGATGGCAACAAATCTACTTGATAACGCAGTAACCGCGCCTGGCTGCTGGATAACATGGCTTGCGCACGCTGCAGTTCACCTGTCGCCAGCGCCTGGGTCTTTGCCAGATTATCTTCAGCAACACTCAGGGCGACTTCGGCGTTGCGGATATCCCCCTGATAATTATTGCCCAGCAACAAGGGAAAGCTAATCCCCAGACCCATGGTGTTATCAGTTTGCCCGGGGTAATGCTCGGCTTGCAAACCCACGGAAATGTCGCGGGTACGCTGTGCACGCGCCAGCTCCCTGTATTGTCGTGCGGCTTCGACTCGTGCCTGTGCAGCACGCACGTCGGCTCTGCGACTGATGATGTCGTTCATATCGACGGGAGTGAGTGGTGCAGCTGGCTGCGGCCAATCCGCGATCACGCTGATAGTACTGGCGCGGTCATCCAGACCCAGCAGATAAGCCAATGCTATACGCGCATTGCTGGCATCGGCAATTGCCTGTTCAGCATCATTCTGCGCACGCAAGTTATCAACGCGAATACGCGCGACTTCCGATGCGGCAATATCACCTGCAGACAAGCGTAATTCGGCTTTTTTTTGCCCGAGTTGCGCCAAATCTGCTGCCTCGGCCGTCAGCCTGATTTTTTCCTGCGCGTAGGCAACATCGTAGAATGCGTTATATAAGGCGATAAGTTGTTGGCGCTGGGTATCGGCTAAATCTGCATTGCTGGCAATAGCTAACTGTTGCGCAGTCTTCATGCGCAAATCACGCTTATCGCCGCGCTCGATGACCTGGTCTATGCGCAATACCGTGTCCATGCGCTTATCCGACAAACCTCCCGCACCGAAACTATGCGGATTAATACTGGAGGTGTTAAGCGAGATTTGTGGATTAGGCCGAGCGGCGGCGGTAAGCTCAGTGGCTTGCGCCGCTTCCACATTGCGCTGCGCCGCAAGCAAATCACGGCTGTGGGTGAGCATCAAAGCCTGCGCCTGGGCCAGGGTTAATGCAGGTATAGTTAATGCGGGTGTGCTGATTACGGCAGCGGGAGTTGCTGCATAAACGCTAACGGGTACGGCGAACAACAAACAGACAGAGAAGGCAAAACGTGTTTTCAAAAACCACTCCCGTATAGGGCAAAAAAAACACATCATGCCAGCTTATGCTGACAATAAACTTACTTCTATATGACTAATTGCTTACAAGCGACGCTGAGTGAACATGCCTAACCTGGCAGCCAACTCAGCCATCAAACCACATAAAATTCACAAGCCGGCACGTCCTCGCGCGATAGCAGCACGCACCTGCGCAGGCGCTGTACCGCCGATGTGATTACGGCTATTCATTGAGCCTTCCAATGACAGCACTTGGTAAATATCATCCGCAATCAGGCTGGAAAACTGCTGCAAGCTGGTCAGTGGTAAATCAGCCAAATCACAGCCTTGCGTTTCGGCATGGCGCACAGCCAGTGCGACGGCTTCGTGTGCGTCACGGAATGGCAGACCTTTTTTGACCAGATAATCTGCCAGATCGGTTGCCGTGGCATAACCTTGCAATGCGGCATTACGCATGGCTTCTGGCTTGACGCGTATGCCCGGCAACATTTCCGCAACGATGGCCAGCGTGTCTATCAGCGTATCAACGGTATCAAACAAGGGTTCCTTGTCTTCCTGATTGTCCTTGTTGTACGCCAACGGCTGACCTTTCATCAAAGTCAGCAACCCAACCAGATGGCCGTTGATGCGCCCGGTCTTGCCGCGTATCAGCTCAGGCACATCAGGGTTTTTCTTTTGCGGCATGATGGATGAACCAGTACAGAAACGGTCAGCCAGATCAATGAAGCCGAAGCGTGGATTCATCCACAAAATCAGCTCTTCGGACATGCGCGAAAAATGCGTCATGATGAGGCTGGCGCAGGCAGTAAATTCAATAGCGAAATCACGGTCGGAAACCGCATCCAGCGAATTTTCACATACGCCGTCAAAGCCCAGTTCACGCGCAACCATTTCGCGGTCTATCGGGTAGCTTGTTCCTGCCAGTGCAGCCGCACCCAGCGGCAAGCGGTTAACCCGGCGACGGCAATCAGTCAGGCGTTCAGCATCGCGCTTGAGCATTTCAAAATACGCCAGCAAGTGGTGTCCGAATGAAACAGGCTGTGCGACTTGCAAATGGGTGAAGCCTGGCATCACGATATCGGCGTACATTTCCGCCAGGTCTAGCAGCGCAGTCTGCGCCGCGCGGATCAGCTGCAAAATGCCATCGATATTGTGGCGCAGATACAGGCGGATATCAGTTGCAACCTGATCATTGCGCGAACGCCCAGTGTGCAAACGCTTACCTGCATCACCTACTTTGGTAGTGAGTGCTTTTTCAATATTGAGGTGAACGTCCTCTAAATCCAGCAGCCACTCAAACTGACCCGCATGGATGTCAGCAAGTATTTCGCTCATGCCGCGCTGAATATCAGCCAAATCCTGCTGGCTGATAATGGCCTGATGTGCGAGCATGTTGGCGTGAGCAAGTGAACCTTGTATATCAAATTCAGCTAAACGATAATCAAAGCTGATGGAGGCGGTATAGCGCTTGACCCTCTCTGAAACAGGCTCAGTAAAGCGACCAGACCAGAGTTGCGGCGTAACGGAATTAGACATGACAATAACCTGATAATATGACGTTGAGATGAAGAGAATAAGCGCACGATGACTAAGCCTAGCACCACCGACTATCCTGACCGTTTACCCGATTTTTGCAATCTGGGCATCATGATGCGTATTTTACTCGGAGTCGAGGCTTTAGTGTGGATAACTGCATGGCTACAAATCCCTCACCTGTCCGCAATGATAGGTTTATTTGTGAGCTATTCGCTGGTGGCGCAACCCTCACTGCTATTTACTTTAGGCATCTTATGCCTGGCCGGTAAACAGTTGCGACGCCAGCCTTATCCTCAAGGGGTGGTAATCAGCATACTCATCGCATTATTCACAACCGCCATGATTATGAACGGCTTGAGCAATTTACTGCTGGATAGCCACATCGCTATGACTTGGCGGGACGCATTCAATGTCATCGGTATCAGCGCTATCATATTGAAGTATTTCAATCTGCGTGGACGCGCACTTTCACCCGCACTCACCGAAGCCAGATTACAGGCCTTGCAGGCTCGGATACGTCCACATTTTTTATTTAACAGCCTGAACGCTGTGCTCAGCCTGATGCGCAGCGAACCGCGCCGCGCCGAGCGTGCACTGGAAGATCTGGCCGATTTGTTCCGCGTGGTCATGGCGGACAATCGCCAGCTCAGCACCTTGAAACGCGAAGTCGAAATCAGCCGTCAATATCTGGAACTGGAAGGCCTGCGACTGGGTGACCGGCTGCGCGTGGTATGGCATATCGATAAAGCGCCGAGCAACGCATTGTTACCGCCACTGGTGTTACAGCCGTTGCTGGAAAATGCGGTTTATCACGGTATCGAACCGGCAATAGAGCCAGGCGAAGTCAGCGTAAATATCTACCGCAATGCGAATCAAATACATATCATCATCCGCAACCCCTACCAGAATACAGGCGACCATCATTCGGGCAACAAAATGGCGCTAGGCAATATCAAAAGCCGGCTCATGCTGCATTACGATGTGGAAGCCAGCTTGCAAACGCAGGTACAGCAAGATTATTATCAGATACACATCACCATTCCCTATCAAACCTCATGACCCAGCCGTTACGCATCCTCATAGTTGACGACGAAGCTCCTGCCCGCAATCGTCTGCGCGACGTCTTAACCGACTGCGCAGAGCAGTTGCCGCTAACGATAGTCGGCGAGGCGGAAAATGGCGTACAGGCCTTGCAGCTACTGGCACAAGCTCAAGTTGATGTGGTATTGCTGGACATCAACATGCCCGGCATGGATGGCATGGCACTGGCGCACCATCTGGCACAACGCGAACATCCCGTCGCAGTGATATTCACCACTGCGTATGATGCCCATGCACTGCAAGCATTTGAGCTGAATGCGCGCGATTACCTGCTCAAACCCGTGCGGGCAGAACGGTTATTGGCAGCGCTACGCAAGGTGGTGACGACCACCCCGGCCAAAACCACCCCACAACGACAATATCTGAGCGCCACCGAACGTGGCCGGGTATTACTCGTGCCTATTGATGAGGTGATCTGTTTACGTTCTGAACAAAAATACGTCGCTGCACGCACCGCCAAACACACGTACCTTATCGAAGACAGCCTCACCAGTCTGGAGCAGGCCTTCCCCGATTATTTTGTGCGCATCCACCGCAACACCCTTATTGCCCGCTCGGCCATTGCAGGTTTTGTCCTCAAAGATCAGGATGATGGTGAACACAGCGGCTGGTTTGTTTTACTTAAAGATAGCGATGAAGCGCTGCCTGTCAGCCGCCGCCAGTATGGCGTGGTGAAGCAGTTCAGGCAGGGTGAGGCATGAAATTCAGTGCAGTTCGGCGACAACTCAGAGCTGCGGTTTAATGCGCATTGGTTTTCGCTAGGCCCGCATCTATCAGACCATCCAGGTAGCTGCCGTAATATTCCTCAGGACCCAGACCGACCAATGGGTCAGCAGCAGGCGCACCACTTGGGGTATAAACCACTACCGTAGGGGTGAAACGAGCCTTCTGACTGGCAGCATAGGCTTTTTGCGTCGTCACTGCACCATCGAAACCAATTAACTTGCTGTCATTGCTGATTTCTACACGACGCATCATGACCTTACGCGTGTATTCCGGATTACGCTGCATAGGAATGAGAAAACCATTCATCACTCTTTCGCAATAATGGCAGTCACGACTAGTGAAGATAATAAGGATGGGAACATGCTTCTGCGCAGCAATGCGTCCGTCTTTTTGCAAATCAGTGGCAAAGGCGATGATGTCGGTCTTGGCAATCGCCGCATTAACATACATAGCCAAACAAATCAGCAGATAGGTAAGTGTTTTTTTCATGACCTGACCTCAGGGTTTGATGGTGATGTGCTTATTTGAGTTAAAATAAGCACTTGATTACCGATTCTACCAACAGGTTATATTTTGTTAAATAGTCCAAAACTCCCCCCGACACTAGTCATTGCATCACGTGAGAGTGCTTTAGCCATGTGGCAAGCCAGGCATATCGCAGCACGTTTAAGTGAACTATACCCGCAAATGGCCGTAAGCATTCTGGGCATGACCACACAAGGCGATCAAATTCTGGATGTGTCACTGAGCAAAATCGGCGGCAAGGGCCTGTTTGTGAAAGAACTGGAAACCGCGATGTATGAAGGGCGGGCAGATATTGCTGTGCATTCCATGAAAGATGTGCCGATGAACTTGCCTGAGGGATTTACCCTGGCGGCAATCGGTCAGCGCGAAGACCCGCGTGACGCGCTGGTGTCCAACAAATTTGACAGCCTCGATGTACTGCCACATGGCGCCCGCGTAGGCACCTCCAGCTTGCGCCGCGAGAGCCAGCTGCGCGCTCGTTTCCCGCATTTAATCATCGAACCGTTGCGTGGCAATGTGCAAACCCGGCTACGCAAACTGGATGAAGGGCAATATGACGCGATTATCCTGGCCGCAGCGGGGTTAAAACGCTTAGGCTTGGGCGACCGTATCCGTGCCGAATTACCTGCTGAACAAAGCCTGCCCGCAGTCGGTCAGGGTGCGCTGGGCATAGAATGTCTGGAAAATCGTGCAGATTTAATTGCCTTACTCGCACCGTTAAACGATGCCGACACCGCAGATTGCGTGCGTGCTGAACGCGGCATGAGCCGTGCCTTGGGTGGCAGTTGCCAGGTACCCCTGGGCGGCTATGCGGAAATAATTGACGGTCAGATACAGTTACGCGGCTTTGTGGCAGAAGTGGATGGCAGCCGTATTATCAACGGCAATGTCAGCGGCGCGCGTGATCAGGCAGAAACCTTGGGCGCAGCACTGGCCGAACAACTCATCGCGCAGGGCGCGGATAAAATACTCGCGGAGTTGTCACTATGAATATCAATTTACACAACAAAGGCATACTCGTCACCCGCCCCGCGCAACAGGCGGCAGAGCTTGCCGAGCAAATCAAGGCAGCAAACGGCAAACCCGTGATATTCCCAGTACTGGAAATCCTGGATACAGCCGATTTGGCGCCCCTGTATGATTTAATCGACCGACTCGACGCCGTCGACATGGCAATTTTCATCAGCCCGAATGCCGTCAACAAGGCAATGAACCTGATCAAATCGCGCCGCGAGGTTCCCGCAACCTTGCAAATCGCCGCCATCGGCCGCGGCAGCAGTCGTGAGCTCAAACACTTCGGCATAGAAAAAATCATCGCCCCAACTGCGCGTTTTGATAGCGAAAACTTATTGGAAATGCCTGAGCTACAGGACGTAGCGGGCAAGCGCATTGTCATTTTCCGCGGTGACGGTGGCCGCGAGTTATTGGGTGACACCCTGGCCGAGCGCGGCGCACTGATAGAGTACGCAGAATGCTACCGCCGCAGCCGTCCCGATGTGAACGCGGGTAATTTAATGCGGCAATGGTCACGCAATGAAATCAACGCGGTCACCATTACCAGCTCCGAAGGCTTGCGCAATCTCTATGACATACTCGGCAAATTAGGGCGGCAATGGCTGAAAACCACGCCGGTATTTGTGCCGCATGAACGCATTCTGGAAGTCGCAAAAGAGCTAGGGCTGGAATATGCCATCCTAACCGAATCAGGTGATGAAGGCCTGATCGCAGGCATGAGCACATGGTTTGCGGAACATCATGTCTGATATCAACGACAAACCCGATTTGCTCGACAAAATCGGCGATTATTTCGACCCCGCACTCGCCATCGCGCTGCTGGCATTGGCATTGGCTGGCTGGCAATGGTGGCAAACACGCACAGAGCTGAACACCATACGCACAGAAGTCAGCCAGCGCCTCACCACCGCCAATGATGCTGCGCAAGCCAGCCGCACCTTGAGCCAGCAGACTGCCGAAAACAGTCGCGACATAGCAATACGACTGGGCGAAATACAAGCCAAATTAGCCGATTCACAAAATCAGCAGCTAGCCCTGGAAGCGCTGTACCGCGACATGTCGAAGAGCCGTGACGAAGCTACGCTGGCAGATATTGAGCAGGTTGTGCTCTCTGCGAATCAGCAGTTGCAATTAGCGGGTAATGTCAAAGCCGCCATCATCGCGCTGCAAAACGCCGACACCCAGCTACAACGTATCAACAAACCCCAATTCACCAATCTGCGACGTGCACTCAGTGCGGACATTCAGCGTTTGCAATCTCTGCCACAGATCGATACCGTCGGCATTACTTTAACGCTGGACAGCCTTATTGCGAACATTGATAACCTGCCGTTGGCAAGCGACCACGAAATCCCGGTTAAATCCGCTACACCGCCCAATTCCACACCAGTTGATGCAGCACACCGTTTTGGTCAGGAAATGTGGCAGGAGATCAAGGGTCTGGTACAAATACGCCGCCTGGATACGCCCGATAGCGCGCTGCTTGCACCAGAACAAAGCTATTTTCTACGGCAAAATTTAAAATTGCGGCTACTCACCGCCCGCATCGCCTTATTAGCCCATGATGAAACCAGTTACAAGACCGATCTCATCGCGGCAAAAACCTGGTTACAGAATTACTTTAACGAACATGACAACCGCACCGCCAAAGCGGGCAAACAGATTGATGCATTAGTCGGCAGTTCAATCAGCATTCAGCTCCCCACCTTGGCTGAAAGCATTACTGCACTGCAAACCAGTCGCCTGGGACGGAAGTAATGCGTGCGCTGATCTGGACATTGCTGATATTTGGCCTGGCGGTAGGATTTACCTTGGCTGGCAAGTTTGATCCTGGTTATGCGGTGCTAGTTTATCCGCCATACCGTATAGAATTGTCGCTGACCCTGCTGGTTGTAATATTTCTGGCTCTGGTTGTCGTCGGTGATTTATTCGCGCGCCTTGCAGATATCACCTTGAATCTGCCCAAGCGGGTTCGTGCCTACCGTTTGCAACAACGTCAGGAACAAGGTCAAAAAGCGCTGTTAGCGGCGATGGAACATTTTTTGGCACAACGTTATGCCGATGCAGAAACAGCCGCCAACCTTGCATTGAGTCTGGAAGCCAATCCTGAGCTGGCAACAAAGATTGCCACCTTGGCTGCGGAAAAACACTAGAGTTACGGCACAACAATAAAAAGGCGGTGCCTTGTAAAAAGCACCGCCTCCTTATTTCCCGTTAAGTATCCAGACACTTGACTACGGTGCCTCTGTCAGCACACCGGGTGTAGCACTTGGACATCTCCAGAGTTATAACCTGCTACTTAGTTCATTATTTCAATTTCTACGCGACGATTTTCTGCGCGGCCAGCTTTGGTTTTGTTGCTGGCGATAGGCTTGGTTTCGCCATAACCTTTGGTGGTCATACGGCCAGAGGCAATACCTTTTGACTCCATATAACGCTTAACTGTCATCGCACGCTCTTCAGACAGCTTCTGATTATATTTGTCGCTACCAACGCTATCTGTGTGACCAGTAATCTCAACATCTATATCTGGATACTGGGTCAAACTTCTCACGTTATCGTCAAGCTTTGCTTTACCAGTAGGGCGCAAAGTAGCCTTGTCAAAATCAAAATTCGTTCCATCAAAAATGACCTTGGTGTGCGCTACTGGACGAGCGATTTCAGGTTGCGCTGCTGGAGCTGGCGTAGGCTCTGGAGCCGCTGCTGGCGCTGGTGCAACATAAGGTGCTGGTGCCGGTTCTGGCGCAGGAGCAGCTGGTTTAGCGCCTAGCGGTATCATCAAGCCCAGGGTGGCGATCCAGTCGTTACCCACGGTTGCATCACCTTTACCATCAATAAAGCGGTAACGTACATCACCACGCACAGCGATATCATTGAACCACTTCATTGCACCAACACCTAAGTCAGCCATGAAATGTGTTTTTGACGCGCCAGGTGTGTGGCCTTCTGTACGACCTTGAATTGCACCGATACCACCAAGGATATAGGGTGAGAAAGAAGCATCACGATTGAAAATATATAAGGCGTCACCCGTTACTGAAACATCTTGTAACTGACCAGCGCCATTTTTAAAATCTTGGCTTGAATAACCTGCGTTTAACTCTAAATTCAAGTTTTGGTTAATTGCTTTACCTGCGCCGATACCGAAGCCAAAACCATCATCCAATCCCCATAGGTTGTTGTCAGGAGTGGTGTAACTGATGCTAGGTGTTAGATAAGTGCGCGTATCCAAATCTGCAGCCGCTGCTGAACCAGCCATTAATACGCATGAAATTGCGACGAGATTACGTAAAGTAGGTGACATATGGTTTTTCCTTTAATATAAAAAATAATGTAGTCATAGTGCTATGACCACTTATGCAGTAACAAAATAGACGACTAGTAAAGAACAGTAAGGCCGTGTTGTCGCAGCAGAAACGTGCTACGTGGCTGTATCCATCCGGAAACTATCATCATCAATCATTAAGTGAATAATCTGCTTTTTTTCAAAAGCGCTCTGTGCGCTAGCGCACCTAGTTACATAAACTATTTCTGGGCACTGCATGCCATCCCGAATTATGGCCTGTGCATGCAGCCTGTCAGTCCAGTAATAACGTTATTTTTGCTCAGTAGGTACGGGAACAATAATCACCGCGCCATCACCTGTTTTGCCAGTTTCACCCTGATCGCCTTGATACCCTTGTGAACCGGTTTTACCTGTGTCGCCTTGAGCACCTTCGTAACCTTGTGCACCAGTCCTGCCTTGTGTACCAGTATCGCCCTGCACACCTGTCGCACCTTGTGGCCCAGCTGGACCTGGCACAGGCACTGGAACTGGCGTAACTGGCACATTAACTACAGTTGGTTGTTTGTCACAAGCACTCAATCCGAATGCGGTTATCAGTGCAACAAGTAGCATGGAATATTTCATGTTGTAGCCTCTTATTAAAATGGATAGGAATTTGCGTACCCCAGTATGGGCATATAAGTCGTGACGAGGCAATAATCGGACAACGCACCCATGGGCCGTGACCTGCGACTACCTCGTCAGAGCAACGCTATGGCAAGCGTAAGTTGAATTGCCGGGCAGTTCTGTGCGCTGACGAACATAGCATGACATTTCTAAGAAAAATGACGTAATTGGCAGTGCACTGACCGGGGCCCAATTTGATTTCCGCATGTTTGTAGGTAGTGAAGCTGAAATATGCATGCTCTGTGTCCCAGCGCACAGACCCAGCATAAATATCCCGATAAATTAATAACCGTAGGTACTCAGTTTGTAGCGCAGCCAGTCCACCGGCTCTAAGTAAAATGCCGCAATTTACCTCAATACCATGTCTGTACTGATTATTATCAGGATAGCGTTATGTACTGCATGACACTTTGTGATTATTAAATCGACTTGAAAAACCGCCACATCTAATCTCAAAGGCTACATAAGCATGGACAAGAAGGACGAATGCATACTGATTATCGAAAGTGACCCTAGTGCGGCAGCGTTTATTCGTGCTGCACTTGTTGACGCCAGGGATGGCCCGTTCATCGTAGAGTGGGTTGCGAGTCTTCATGATGGACTGGAACGGCTAAGCAAGGGAAAAGCCAAAGCGGTCCTGCTCAATATGTTCTTGTCTGACAGTCAGGGCATAGAGACTTTTAATAAGCTTTATGCAAGTGATAATCAGGCACCCATCCTGATTCTGAGCGATCAGGAGCATGAAGAAGTTGCAAAACTGGCAATACAATGTGGTGCGCAGGATTATCTGCTAACTGGACTCATCGGCGCTCATTCGCTGTCGCGCTCAATCAGCAACGTGATAACACGCCAATTGGTGGAAGATGAGCTGTTTCTTGAGAAAGAGCGCGCTCAGGTCACGCTTAACTCCATTGGTGATGCTGTAATCAGTACGGACGTCACTGGCAATATCACCTATCTGAATATAGTAGCCGAACGTATGACTGGCTGGTCGCAGATTCAGGCCGTAGGTCAGCTATTCACCAAGGTGTTTCAACTCATTGATGGTGTTACTCGCGAACCTTTGCCCAATCCCATGGACATGGCGGTGCAGCAGAACAAGACTGTCGGCATCAACATTGACAGCGTGCTGATACGGCGCGATGGGGTTGAGACTTCTATCGAGGACTCTGCCGCGCCCATCCGTGATCGCGGTGGTCGTATCATTGGCGCGGTGATCGTGTTTCACGACGTCAGCGCAATGCGATTGATGGCACTCAAAATGTCACATCTGGCTCAGCACGACTTCCTCACCGACCTGCCCAACCGCCCATTATTAAATGACCGGCTTACCCAGGCCATTTCACAAGCACGCCGCAGCCATAAACAACTGGCCGTGCTATTCATAGATCTGGATCACTTCAAGAACATCAACGACTCACTGGGTCATCTGACAGGTGACAAACTGCTGCAGTCGGTCGCTCAACGCTTGACAGCATGTGTACGCAGCTCGGATACAGTCAGTCGCCAGGGTGGCGATGAGTTCATCGTGCTTCTTGCTGATATTGACCATCCTTCTGCCGCAGGATATAGCGCGTCTAAAATACTTGCAGCATTATCGGAACAGCATAATATCGATAAGCATGATCTCAGTGTGACCATGAGTCTCGGCATCAGCATCTTTCCTGAAGATGGTGACGATGCTGAAACGTTACTCAAGAATGCCGATGCAGCGATGTACCACGCCAAGGAAAAAGGACGTAACAATTACCAGTTTTTCAAGCAGGATATGAATGACAGAGCGGTTGAACGCCAATCACTGGAAAATGGTTTGCGTCAGGCATTAACCCGTCAGGAATTTGTCCTGCATTTTCAGCCAAAAGTTAATTTCAAAACCGGCTTGATTACTGGCGCGGAAGTGTTAATCCGCTGGCAGCATCCAGTTCGAGGGCTACTCCTTCCTCAACAATTTATCAAAATAGCGGAAGACTCCGGATCCATCATACCCATAGGCCAGTGGATGCTGAAGACCGCCTGCCAGCAAGCCAAGGGCTGGCAGCATGAAGGTCTGCGCGCCATTCCTGTCTCAGTCAATATCTCGGCTGTAGAATTCCGTCACGAAGGCCTGGTTGATAGCATTCGTCACGCACTTGCAGAAACCGGTCTGGATCCACAGTTTCTGGAAATAGAACTGACCGAGAGTGCACTGGTTCAGGACATCAAATCAACCATGACAACCCTGCAAGCACTAAAAGAGATGGGCGTTCAAATTGCAATTGATGATTTTGGAACAGGCTATTCCAGCCTGAGTTACCTGCGCCAGTTCCCTATCGACACCCTGAAAATAGATCAGTCGTTCGTGCGTGACATGGTTAATGATAACGATGATGCGCTGATTGTCAGTGCCATCATCGGTCTGGGTAACAACCTTAATTTCAAGGTGAGTGCAGAAGGCGTAGAGACGCAAAAACAATTGGCTTTTCTGCAGGCCGAATGCTGTGAAGAGGGTCAAGGTTTTTATTTCAACCCGCCAGTTGATGCAGCGACGTTTGCTACATTACTAGGCACAACAAACACAAGCTATAGCGTACGCTGACTTTCGACAAGTTTGTCGTGACGGGCATTAGCGCTCACTCGTCGCCCTGAACTATCAGTATGGTTTGTACGTTAACGTACAGACCTGTCACCCCCCCCAACCTACACTTGAATACCTTGAGCCTGGGAGCGTAGCGTACGCTCGTCCATCCAACCTGGGACAGCATATAAGTCAGGCCCCGAATGACGCTGGCAAATCGACTGAAATTCATACCGTCTGACAGAATCATGAGGAGAATATCATCAAGGAATTTGGTTTTTCGCTAAACACACGCAACTCCCTGCATAACGACCGGGATACGGCTTTGCTCAGCTCAGAACTGTTCAGCATTGAACAATTGAAGCGACATGCGGCACTGCTGGCAGGGCAGCACCTGATAGACCCGCAACTGGGGTTAGATAAACTGTTGCCACGACTGGCAGACAATGAGCGAATTCTGCTGCTGGCGTATAACGTCGTCACTGCTGCTGCGACTCAGGGGCAGCGACTGATGCCAGCGGAGACCTGGCTGCTCGACAATTTCTACCTGATCGAACAACAAATCACGCTTGCGCGCCAACATCTGCCGCGTGGCTACAGTCGACAGTTGCCACGTCTGGGTGATGGTTCATCATTTGGTTTTCCTCGCGTCTATGATTTGGCGTTGGAATTGATTTCACACATGGATGGTCGTATTGACGGCGACAACACCACCCAATTTATTGCTGCTTATCAGACCGTGGTGCCATTAAAGCTGGGGGAGTTGTGGGCCTTCCCTATCATGCTGCGGCTGGCGCTACTGGAGAATCTGCGCCGAGTAGGCTTGCGTATCGCTCGACGACGGGAAGAACGTGATGCCGCCATCGTCTGGGCACAACGCATGCTCGCAACGGCCGAAAAAGAGCCCAAGCAGCTCATCCGTTTACTGGCAGAATTTGTCAATGCGGATGTGTCGCTGACCGCCGCTTTTGTGGAAGAATTTTATTCCAGACTCCAGGCTCAAGGACCGGTGATGGCGTTCGTTCAAACCTGGGTTGAACAACAGTTGCTCGAGCAGGGAGTGACCGCAGCGCGGTTATCCGAGACAGCCAGCCGGGTCGCCGCAACCGACCAGCTGTCCATTGCCAACAGCATAGGCAGCTTACGCTTCATAGGCGCAAACGATTGGCGAGTGTTTGTTGAACAGCTCAGTGTCGTTGAGCAAATATTAAGTGAAGATCCGGCAGGGATGTACGCCGCCCAGGATTTTGCTACCCGCGACCGTTACCGTCACGTCATTGAAGAAGTGACAAAAGGCAGTGCCCACACTGAATCAGCAGTAGCGCGCGAAGCCATCACGCTTGCGCAAACTGCAATAACGCAACTGGGTTCCAGCCATCGCCGTGCGCACGTCGGCTACTACCTGATTGATGAAGGGCGAAAAAATCTGGAACATGCTGTCGGCTGCCAGCTAGCGTGGAAATCTCGCATCAACCGAATAGGCCGGCATTTCCGGTTGTTTCTGTACCTCACGCCTATCGTGCTATTCACCGGATTAGCTACGTACTTCATGCTTGGCAATATCGGTGAACTGCACCCGCATGACTGGCGTTATAGCTATTTTGCCATCACTGGCACTATCGCTCTCTCGGCACTGGTGATCGCGCTGGTAAACTGGCTGGTAACCCTGACATTGTCGCCACGTGCGTTACCGCGACTGGATTTTTCGCAGGGGATACCTGACAGTCATCGCGCCATGGTCATCGTCCCCACCTTACTCAGTAAGGCGCATGAAATTGACAACTTGCTCGAAGCACTGGAAATACGCTATCTGGGCAATCGCGACGCCAATCTTTATTTTGCCTTGCTGACCGACTTTCGTGATGCACATGAGGAAACGCTCCCGGACGATAAAGCTATACTCGACTACGCCCGTGCAGCGGTCAGGGCACTAAATGAAACTTATCAAGATGGTCGGCCCAATATTTTCTATCTGTTTCACCGTCCCCGTTTGTGGAATCCAGTTGAACAGATATGGATGGGCTATGAGCGCAAACGCGGCAAACTGGAGCAATTCAACGCTTTACTGCGTGGCGGCGCGCAAACTGCATTTTCGGTCATAGTCGGCGATCAGTCGATTTTTGCCAGCATCAAGTACATCATCACCCTGGATACGGATACCCAGCTGCCCCGTGATGCGGCACGCATGCTGGTAGGCAATCTTGCCCACCCTCTTAATCGTCCGGTCTATGATGCCAGCCAGGGCCGTATCGTCGCAGGTTACGCGATCCTGCAACCACGCGCTTCGATCAGCCTGACCAGTGCGAGCCAGTCACGTTTTACCAAACTATTCGCGGGTGAATCAGGCATAGACCCGTATACGCGCGAGGTTTCAGATGTGTATCAGGATGTGTTTGCGGAAGGCTCATTCATCGGCAAAGGTATCTATGATGTAGATGCCTTTCGGCAAGCGGTCGATGGTCGCTTTCCAGAGAACCTTATACTTAGTCATGATTTACTGGAAAGCGGATATGCACGCTCCGCACTGGTAACAGATGTTGATCTGATAGAAGAGCATCCGGCCAGCTACGCCATTGAGGCAAGTCGACGTCATCGCTGGATACGCGGTGACTGGCAAATTGCTGCCTGGTTACTCCCCCGCGTACCAACGCCATCCGGACCGAAGACAAAATGGCTACCAAATCCGCTGTCGCATCTGTCACGCTGGAAAATTTTCGATAACCTGCGACGCAGCCTGGTATCCCCGGCTTTGCTTGCCCTCCTGGCTGGCGGCTGGCTACTCAGCCCGGATATTGCGTGGCGCTGGACACTATTAGTCATGGGCATACTGTTCCTGCCGAGTTTGCTGTCTACTTTGATTGCGCTTATCCGCAAGCCTGAACAACGGGACTGGCTGTCGCACTTGTTCCTGACTGGAAAATCCGCAACGCATCCTCTCACCCATGCAACGCTGACCTTGATCCTGCTTCCCTATGACACACTGATTTGTCTGGATGCGATTATGCGTTCAGGCGTGCGCATGCTGTTTACCCAGCGCGGATTACTGCTGTGGCAACTACCCAGCTATGCCGTTCGCAACCGGCGCCATACATTGATCAGCTTTTTTGCCGAGATGTGGATTGCACCTGTGTTGGCCATAGTACTGAGTCTGGCATTGGTTGGAATGTGGGGGCTGAGCGACGATCAGCTGACAGCGTGGCTTGCCAGCGCGCCTGTCTTGCTGCTGTGGCTATTATCGCCTGCCGTAGCCTACTGGATAAGCAAACCATTGCCGTCGAACACACCCAACCTGAGTCTGACGCAGCGTACGTTCCTGCGCGGATCCGCCCGTCGTACCTGGCGCTATTTCGCTGATTTCGTCGGGCCACTGGACAACTGGCTGCCGCCGGACAATTTCCAGGCCTATCCAGCGCCACTCATCGCCACACGTACCTCCCCTACCAATATCGGCATGGCGCTGCTGGCTGATCTGGCCGCCCATGATTTCGGTTACATTACTACCAGCACCTGCCTGCAATTGGTCGAAAACACATTGACCACGATGGAGAAGCTGGAACGCTACCGTGGTCATTTTTATAACTGGTACGACACCCGCAGCCTGCAAACACTACATCCACAATATGTGTCTTCGGTAGACAGCGGCAATCTTGCTGGCGCCCTGCTTACCTTACAAGCCGGGCTGGCCGAATTAAAAAATCAGCCAGTGCTGTCACCCAACGCACTGCAGGGGTTGCAGGATACGTTACAGGTACTGGCCGAGCACGTAGCACCCTCGCCTGCAGAACATTTAGCGCAAAAAATACGCTTGTTGCAGGACATGCTGAGCACTGCCAATCAGCTGCCGCAAACGCCCGCAGGCATAGCCATGCTGCTGGAAAAGATACTGCCCGCAAGCGCGGAGGTGACCGTATGGCTGGCTGCAGATATCGATAGCGAGCCCTATTACTGGGCGCAGGCATTCGAACAGCAATGCCGGGCACTACGCGACAGCCTTGCCGTGCTCATGCCCGAACCATGGCATGCCAGTAACATCCCGACACTGGCAGAGCTGGCAGCAGAGCAGTCAGATAATAAACTCATCGCAACGGAGCAAATCGCAACTATCGACAACCTGATTGATCGCTGCCGCAAATTGGCCATGATGGATTTTGAATTTCTGTATGACACGTCGTGCGGTTTGCTGTCCATCGGTTACGACGTGGGTGAACGCCGCCGTGATCCATCCTGCTACGACCTGCTGGCTTCGGAAGCCAGACTGGCCAGTTTCCTGCTGATCGCAGAGGGCCAGGTAGCGCAAAAACACTGGTTCGCACTAGGCCGTCTGCTGACCAGTTATGGCGGTGCCGTGAGTCTGATTTCATGGAGTGGCTCAATGTTCGAATACCTCATGCCACAGCTGATCATGCCGAGTTATGAGAACACGTTGCTGGATGAAACCTGCAAAGCAGCCGTATCACGCCAGATTGAATATGGCAGGCAACGCGCGGTGCCATGGGGAATATCCGAATCCTGTTACAACGCTACCGATGCCAGCCAGGTCTATCAATATCGAGCATTCGGCGTGCCTGGACTGGGTTTCAAACGCGGACTGGGCGACGATCTGGTGATTGCGCCCTATGCCAGCGCGCTGGCGCTGATGGTAATGCCCAGTGCTGCGTGCCGCAACTTGCAGACGCTTGCTGAGCATGGCTTCCTCAGCACTTATGGATTTTATGAAGCTATCGACTACACCCCTTCACGCGTACCTCGGGGCAAGAGCCATGTCATTGTGCGTGCGTTCATGGCGCATCATCAAGGCATGAGCCTGCTGTCCTTTGCCCATGTTTTGCTTGACCAGCCCATGCAGCGTCGGTTCATGTCCGCACCGCACGTGCAGGCAACCGAGTTGCTGTTACAGGAGCGCATCCCGAAAAAGAGCGCCACCCTGCAACCCCATGCAGCAGAAGTGAGCTCGGCTGCGCGCACGCCTATCGCCGAAGCCGCTGGGGTCATGCGCGTGTTCACCAATCCGAATACCGTTATACCTGAGGTTCATCTGTTGTCTAACGGCAGCTGCCATGTCATGGTGACGCATGCAGGCGGTGGTTATAGCCGCTGGCGCGACCTGGCAGTGACGCGCTGGCGTGAGGATACG